>Ga0302221_10002044_pt1 | contig 12737 bp, 1 predicted proteins | sample II_Palsa_E2_1_FD_193517 | JGI IMG/M metagenome (GOLD analysis project Ga0302221, IMG submission 193517) | Peat permafrost microbial communities from Stordalen Mire near Abisko, Sweden - II_Palsa_E2_1 | ecosystem: Environmental > Terrestrial > Soil > Palsa > Peat permafrost | place: Sweden... | reverse complement strand
ATTTATTATAAGATGTAATACTTTAATAATATAACTAAAAAAGTAATAAATTAATAATAAGAGCAAAGTTTATAAATGCAATAAAGTATAAAGCATAAAAGCATTAAAGGTATAATTTATAAAATAGTTAGCTGTTATATTTTAGTATAAAATAAATTAACTTACCTTTAAAGTCCTTTAATAAACCTTATAAGAATGTCCCTCTAATTGCTTCTCGCCCATTTAAAGTATTACTTGAGAAACTTGGAATTATTCTTAAAAGTAATTTTAATCTCGCAATATTAATTGTATTAGACTTAAGTTTTTTATTTGTTTGCTAGTAGCTAGCGTGTTATAAAGTTATTATTATTAGTATTAAGGAGATACTTTCCTTATCTTTCTCCCGGAAATGCTAATAAGAAAGCACAAGAATTTAAAGCTTTAATTTAAATGTAATGCGTCCTTTTAAATATATACGAAGTACTACTATTAATCTAGTATATTGCCGATATTTCGAAGTTGCGCCGCTCGATATAAGCCTTATTAAGCTAATTCTAATATCGATTTATAACTAGACCGATCTCGAGACGTTTTGCACGTTAATAAGTTCCGACTTTACCTATTTTTAGGTGTTTAAATAGCACTAATAGCTAAGGAAGAATTGTAAAGGGCTACTTTATATCGTTATTAACTAATATTACTATTTTCGTCTTAATTAAAGGAATAGCCTCGTAAAGCTAACGACGTTTATTAGCGACTAAAACCTTAAAGACTTTAAAATTATTTGCGTTTATTAAATTTATAAACTTTTCGAGCGTTATATATTTACTTTTTTAAGTAATAAAAATTATTTAAGACAAACGATATATTAATATGCTTTCTATCGTTTGTCGAAGCTTTTTAAAGTCGATTTTAATTGTGAGGATAATAGCTATAATATTTTTAGGAAAGTAAGTTAAATTAAGAGGGATAGCAATTAGTTTATAATACTAGTAAGCTATTGCGTGGACGATAAGCTGCATATAGCATATATAATTATAATAATATATTAGTATTCTTTACGCTAAGAACGAGGCACTTATAATAAGATAATAAACTACTATTAAGCCGAAGAAGTGTCTATAATATATCCGAGACTTATAATTTAATTTATTAAGATGATTTCTCTTTGCAATGTTAGTAATATTTTTGCATATAATATTTGCATTAGACTACTATAAGTGCTTCCGAGGCTAGGTTATAAATAAGTATTTATAGGTATTTAATATACTTTTACAACGTAGCGGAGATTATCTAGGATAATAGGGGTTAAGGTATAGCTTTATCGGTTAATAACAAAGGAATAGCTACTAGCTTAGCATAAAACTAATGTGAATATTGAATTTAAGATGCCTTTACTAATCGTTTAACAATTTTCGAATATAGAAAGCTTTGTTAAGTAAAGGAAAAAGACTATTAAATCTTTATCCTCGAGAAGTAAAGCAAACAAATAGCTATACCTTAGCCTTAAATAATTATTAGTAGCTTTATTATTTGTTACCAAATATATAATCCTTTAATAATAGTGTAAAATATTTGCACTAATTGCCTCTTATAAATAGACAATTTTATATAATTCCTTTATCCCTTAAATAAACTAGCAAGTTAAAATCCTTAGCTACTTAGACAAATCAAGATTCCTTTCTTATATTTCTTATGCAATAAAAAGTGAAACATTAATAAGCATTGCTTAAAGTATAGTTATAAAGTGATATGTTAATAAAATACAAGTTGCGCGATACTTAATAATCGAGCTTTTTGTCTTAAAGGTATTTTATAGTAGCTTTATAGTAAGGGCCTTAGCAAGCAAATAATAGGCGCTAGATAATTATTTATAATATAATATAAGTTAAAAAATTTCTTTTATATCTTATTTAAAACTTATTGCTTGCCTATTTTTGTTATAAGCAAGACGGGTACAAAATCTTATATTTGCTTTATAATAGTATATCTCTTAAGCTATAAATGTCCCAAATTAGGGTATACGGGAATAAGTAACGTATTTTAGCTAATTAAGAGGGCTAAATCGTATAAGTTTAGCGATTTTTCGCGTAAAGTAAAAAAGTTAGGACATTTATAGCTAAGGAGATAAAATCTTATATTTGTAGCGTGCCGCGATAAGGTATAAATCTTACATTTAAGTATATTGCGAGTTTGCGATAAGGCACAAAATCTTATATTTGTAGTATGCCGCAATAAGGTATAAAATCTTACATTTATTATATGCTACAACAAGGTATAAAATCTTACATTTATAGTATATTATAATAGGGTATAAAATCTTATATCCTTAACTATTGTCTATAATATGCAATTTGCAGCTATATCGAGCGAAGGGATAATTAAAGCTTTAGTTAAAGTATTATTATCGCACTTTAAACGTGAATAAGTTTATTAAAATTTGCTTAAAGGGATTAGAGCAAGACTCGAGCAAGCTTATACTAGCAAAAGTAGCATTATAAAACGAATCTTATTAAAATATAAAAGAATCGAGACTTGGGTAATATATTTTTGTGCAACTTATAGTAAACTTTACTTCGAAGGATAAAAGTTTTAAAACACTATTTTTGCTATACTTTAAAAATTATTTAAAGATAACTAAATACGTGTTATAAGTAAAGTAATACGTAGTCGACTATACTCTTTTATCGCTAATATTATTAATAATTTAGCTTTATCTTATAAACGCTATAATAAGTAATTTAACTATTTTGCCCCTTTATTTTTAACTTAACTCTTAAAAGGTCTTTTAAAACGTTCTTTAAAAAATAGTAAAAGAGCTCGACGACATTTTATAGCATCTTTAGCTATTCCGATTAATTATGCAATTTTACCTTTAAACGAGACGCAAATTAGTCTTATTGCATCTTTAGCTACTTTAACTAGCTATATAAATTTACTTTATTTAAACGAGATGCAAAGCAGTCTTACTACTTCTCTAATTCCTTTAAACGAGCTGCAAAGTGTTTAAATTGCCTCTTTAGCAATTTTAAACGAATTATAAAGCACTCTTAAAATAACCCCTAAAATCCCCTTAAATAACGTTATTTAGCAAATTAAGGTGCTTAAATACGCCCTATAATAAGGGATTATAAACGTTTTTAACAAAGATTTATATAATACTATTAAAGGGGACATTATTTAGCTTAATAGGACAACTTACTTAAAAGCTACTATAATAATGTCCTTTTTTAAGTGGGCTATAAACAACTATATTATAACTTTAGCTATATATAAGAGTAAAGTAAAAGATTTTGCGAAAGCTTTATTTAATATATAAATAAAATCGACGTGACATGTTTGGTCTTTTGCTATTTTTAAAGGGGCTAAAGTAGTATTACTTTTACCTCTTCCCGAACTTGTTTTAAAAGGCACTCGGGCCGACGCTATTATATATATCTTTAGCCCTAAAATATATATAATAATCTTAACAAGTAATATATAAGCAAAAGAATTGGCAAATAGGGTTAAAGTCTTATAAGGCGTATTAATAACACTTCCGGTTAATTTAAATCCGACTATTATTAACTTAGCTTTAAAAGGATTTAGCGCTATTTAAATAAGGAATAAGATATTCTTATAAAAAAGTAATTTATATATTTCTTGCGTTAAGTAATATTACTTTTCCTTTACTTAGCCTCTAGTAAAGTATACTAAAACGCTTATATTTATAATCCTTTTGCTATTTGATAAGTAGTAATTTACCTTTTTCTTATTCTCGCGGGAGGTAATACTATTATATCCCTTTTAATATACTTACTTCTTTAATCCTTTAATTACTTTAATATCGGCAATATTATTAGCTTTTATAAATTCGATATCCGTTTCGAGTAGTTTTTTAGGGCTAAAAGTCTAATATTACATTAAATAAGCTATAACTAAAGATGTTACTAACTTACTATTAAGATGCCTTTTTATTTAAACAAGGATAAAACGCGCTAACTTTTGTCTTGCACACTTTATACACGCAAATCCTATTAAAGGATTCCGAACTTATTTAGCAAAGTCTTTTTAGATGTGTTATAAGGAAAAAATAAATATAATTAGCTTTAAAGGCTAAGTAAAATCGTTTGCGCTTTATAATATATAAATAAAGGCTAAGGATTATCGTAGTTATCGTCTAATATAAGGTTAATAGCTATATAAAAGGGGGAAGGAGCAAATCTTATACTCGCCTTAAAAGGTTATAAAGACTTAATAAGCTAGTTAAAAGGGTAATCTTGCTAATAAAATAAATTGTAAAGTAAAAGGCTATAATATAAAAGGGCGCAATCGCTAGCATTAAGCGTAAGTAAATAAAGTTTATCGGCGCTAAGCTAAGCTAGTCGGGCAAAAACAATTTACTACTATTATAAGGAATAACCTTCGAATAGCATTTAATCTCTTTTAATTCGAGGTTATAACTTCTTAAAAGAATTTTGTATTTTGCTAAACTTGAAAGTAATAAGGCTTAATGCTATGTAATTTGCTTAGCAAGCCGATAATAGCCGAGTAAACCCGGCATTTAGGCTTTAGCGCTTGCTTTTAAGCGGCTATATAAGATGGAAAGCGCTTTAGTAGTAAAAGAATTAAAGAAGTTAAATTGTTTAGGATTTTGTGCTATATAGAATTTGCAACCTTATTATTATCTTATTATAATCGGGCAATAGCGGTAAAAGCAATAAAGCCTTTTTGCCGGGTAAAGTAATAATATGTAATTGCCTTAGCTATAGCTACAAAGCGCTATATTTTGCTATTAAAACGCGATTTGTTATTAGATATAGCAAGAAGATATAACTAGAAGCTAGTAAACTTGTTGCATTTATATTAATTTTACTAAATTATTAAATGCGTATTAACTTAATTTAATAACACGCAAATTAGATAAACACTTTACTGCTAAAGCTTATAACACAAAATAAAAGTCTATAAAGGTAAAAGTGTTTACTTTAAAGAGTAACTTTATTATATCTTGCACTATAATTGTCTACAAAGTCTTTATAAGCGCTAATTGTCTTATAATATTAGCTATTTACTTGCTTATAGCTAAGTACTACTAGCTACTTAAGTCTTAAAAGCAACTTTTGTCCTTTATAGATTATATCCTCTATTTATCTCGGTTAACTATTACTTCTCTTTAGCCGGTGCATTAATAACCTTTTTATAATTATTTGGAAAATATCTTAATATTAGTTAGCTATAATAAACATTTAAAATTATTTTAAAGACAAGCGTATTATGGAATAAGCTAAAGTAGTCGTCTATATAATAAGCTTACTTGGTTTAAATACCCTAATAAGCGACAATTACTAGTTTATTTATTTGCTTTTAGCGAAAAATTAAAGCTTACTTCGCTTAAATATAAGAGGAGAGTAAGATAATAAAAAGGATATATAAAATACAACTAAAATACTAAAGTGCATTATATATGCATATATTATAACTATATCTCGTATTAATAACTAAGACTATAAAGTTCTAAATATTACTATTAAATAGATTTATACTCTTCTTTAAAACAAAGAACGCGATGCGTATAATATGTTAAGAGGGGGCTTTAGTTATTACTAGTAAGTGTAAGTATTTGCATAATTTTAACTTCTTTTGCATATAGCTAATAGCTATTAAATTTATAATTAGACTATTATTAAGGATTTAGGTAATTAATAATATATTCCGGCTAGCTCGGCTAATAATTTATACCTTAAGCTGCTCTTCTACTACTTTATTTCAAGTAAGAAAAGAGACTTATTAATAGTTAAGGGTAAATTTTATCTAAGCAATTAAATCGGAAAATTAATAGCTTAATAAAGCAAAAGCAGTTAAAAAGCTGCTTCCTTAAGAGTAAGGTCGTAGTCCGAGTAAACTTAGGATAGTAATTATAATTTCAAATCCCGGTAGCGTTTAAATCTAGTAAAGAAAGACGGCTATAAATAGGATTATAAGCAAGTAATTAGCTTTAAAGCAACTAGTTCGACCTCTAAATTAGCCTTTAATATAGCTAAATTAGCCTTTAATATAGCTAACTTAGCCTTTAATATAGCTAAACTAGCCTTTAATAAAGCTAGTAAAAAAGCTGCTTCCTTAAAAGTAAGGCTATAATCGGAGTAAACTTGGAATAAGACTTATAATTACAAATCCCGGTATCGATTAAATTTAATAGCAAAGGATAGCGGCTACAAATAAGAGTACAATTAAGCTAAAATAACTAGTTTTACCTCCGAATTTGCATCTAGTATAGCTGCTAAAGGCTTTATAAGGACTATACTTTAAGCTTAAAGTAAGTGGGCATAAGATAAGCAAGGTAAAAAGTAATATTGCACTTGTATAAACGCAAAGGGGGAATTAGAGTATAATATATAAAATCTTACTTTGTAATATTAGCAAGCTAAGGAAGCAAACTAGATTTACCGTTTAATATATTTTATAAAGATGTTTTAGTTTAATATAATATTTATAATTTTAAGTAATATTACTACTTCCGGCTAAATCTAAAACGTAACTCGTTTAATATACAAATATATAACAAGAAAAGATATTAATAGCGCACTAATATACGCTTCTCTTAATTAAGCAATATATATAAATTTGTAAGCATTAATTAGACTAGCTTGTTTTAGTATACTAAGCGTCTTTATTTTTATTACTCAATTTGGTAAAGTAAGTTATACCCTTACTAGTGCTCTTATTTTCTTTTATTGCTTTATCTTTATAACGTAGCTATACAAGTACTTATAATATCGCATAATCCTATAATTATTATATTATAACTTCTCTCGAGCTTTATTACAAAACTGCAACTAATAACAATATTGTAGCCTTATACTTAAATTTAAACCACGTGCTCTTAAGTAAAACTCTTTATAGTAATAAAGTTGTTAAGCTATCCGATATTATAATAGTCAAGTTTAGTGTAAGTATTAAGGAAGATAAGGCAAATAATTAAAAGCAAGCTTACAAATTAGTTAATTATAGCATCGTTTGTATTTTATTTGTTTATCGGTTTTTTACTAAGGAGGGGCTAAGTTATATTGTTATAAAGCATATGCAAAGAAGGGTCTTAAAACTTGTCGAAGATTTAAGTTTAATAAATAGGATTACTTACATTCTTACTTATCTTGCAAAGATATATTACTCTATTCCGGGAGCACTTAAAAGTAAAAAGTCACGTGGTAGCTTTTAGTTTAAAGGCAAAGAACTTTCCTTTTATATTATTAAGGATTTAGAAAAGTGGTTTAATAAGAGATTATTAAAGTAGCATTATAAGTTAATATTTAGTAGTAATAAATTAGTCTTATGCTATCTCGACATCGCTCCTCGAAACTTCTTATTACTATAAGATAATTCTTTTTATCTTCTCGATTAAGCTTTTACCGGATTTTATTTAAGAATCTTTAAAGTATATATACTACAAATTACTTATAAGAGGGAAGGTTCTTTTCTTAATAATATTTTAAAGCTAAAGGATTTGATAGATAAGGAGGAATTTTATATAAAGTTAATGCTAAAAGCATATTATAATAGTATAAGATTTTATTTGTAAGTAGTAATCTATTTTTGCTATTTAATTGTCTTACTTTATATAGCTTACTTATTTAAACTTCGCATTAAATAAACCTTATCTTAGCTTTAAGGACAAGCTTTAAGCTATAAGAATAATAGGCTTATTTTGCCTTAAGATAGGGTAATATTGTCGTAAGATAAGATAAATTATATAAGAGAAGAGATAATAAAAAGATTATAAGGATATAATAAGGATAGTGTCATTCGGGCTATAATAAAGTAATATAGTAACAGATAGTTAAATTTGGGTTTCGATAATATAATAATAAGTAAAGACTTAAAAAGGAACTCTAAAATACTAGAATAATAAGTATTATATTAACTAGGGAAGTAGCTATTAAAAATAACTTATTTAAAGTAAAGATTCCTTAAGTAAAGAAACCGGGAAAAAAACACCCGAAGACAATTTATAAAAATAGAATGCTATCTTTAATAGCTAATATAAAGCTAATACTAAAAACGCAAAGGTATATAAGATAGCTATAGCTATATATAATAGCATATTTACTAAATTTATAGTGCAAATACTATAAATGTAAGTACTATTAGCGACAAAGCTTTTCTCTTTATATATTAATAAAGGTTAAGCTACTAGTAAAAGGGGTTTATTAGATAAATAGTTAAATAATGTAGCTTATTGCTATAAGGTACTTTATTACAAGACATCTCAAGTATAATAATTATATAGTTTTAACGATTTTCGTGCTAAGACTTATATAAAAACGTTTTGCAAATTAAGCGCAAACTAGATTGCTATATGTAATAGTGTCGGTTAAACGAGTAACACTAGCTTATATTTAGCATAGCACTAAATTTCGTCCTAAGGCTATAATATGCCTTCTTAGTCCTTAACTTTTTCTTTATCCTTATTAAGGCACTTTACTTTAAAGTTAAGCTAATCCTTAGCGCTTACTTCTCGATAAGCTAAGTCTTAGATGTAAGCGCATTTATTACTAATTACTAAAACTTCGGTGCTCCCTCGTTTTACCCCTTATTAGCTTTAATAGTAATATAAACCTACTTTATAGCCCTCTTTCCTTTAGTCGATATAGCCTTATATTAAGCAAAACGAAACCTTCTAAAATTCGGGCAGCAATGTCTAGTGCTTTAAGACAAAAGTAAATAAGCTTTATAGAAGTCGTGTATATTAACTGATTATTAACAAAAACGTAGCTATAAAGTATTAAGAAAGAATAATAACCTCTTTCTTGTAAAAGCGCATGCTTTAAAGCATAAATTATATCTAAGGATGCAAACACTAAACTTAAAAGCAATATACTTCGCAAAGAGGTAAGTTACTCTCTTCTTGCTTTGCTATAAAGCTAACTCGAGTTAAAGTTTTTACAAGTTAAAGATCGAAAACGAAAACGAGAACGATTATAAGACGACGCTCTTTACCGTTTTACTATTACTCTCCCTTAAAAGCAGCTATAGACGTCCCCTCCTCTTAAAAATATAATCGATAAGGATTAAGTTGTCGATATTAGTAAGGAGATCTTAGAATTATATTAGCTTAAGGAATCCTTTAAACTAGAGTATAATATAAATTATTTGCTTATAATAAAGAGATCTTCTTTATCTCTTTGTAACAAATTATTAGAAGCTAGCTTTGCTACAAGCGATTAAAAGCCGAGGGAAGCTAAAAGCTCCCCTTATATACGTTTAAGCTATAAGACTATCCTTGCAACTAAGGGCAGCTTTATAGCTAAGTTCGGCTTAAGTATTATAAATATAAGCAAGAAACTCTATTAAATTTTGCTTGATATAAAACAATTAATACTTTAAAATACACTATTTTGTGACGATTTATTCGACGAAACTTGCAAGAGTGTGCAAGCGAGGAATAAAGCTTTAGTTATTCGAGACATTTCTTTACTAATATATTTATTTGCTTAAGTTTTTAGGATTTATAGTGCTAATTATCTTAAACCTTTAAATAAGAGTATTAATAAAGGCTAGAATTGCGCGAGACTTGTCTATGGTCCTCGCTTATAACCCGATTATTTAGTAAAGTTCGGTCGATTTGCATTTATAAACAATTAACTCGAAAAGCTTATGCCTTTCGTTAATAAGGTTATAAATACTTTTACTTCTATTTTTATAGCGACTTAGCAAATGTACTTCTTATTCTTAACTTATAAAGTAAAGTGCGGCGCTATAGATTTTAATATCGCCGATCGATAAAATGCTTATAATATAACACTTGCAATAAGAGGTATAATTAAACTCTTTAGACTTGTAAAACGCGAAAAGGAGCTTTACTAAAAGATACTTGCCTTCTTAATTTTATATAATTACAAAATAGTAAGAATTTATAGTTATTACTTTATAATCGATAAAGGCGAGATTACCTTTTACTGCTATCTTATTTGTAAATTTAACTTTATAGAATTAAATAGCAAGGAGAAATGGATATTATATACATTTACTAAAAACGTTTATAATTTGTAGATATTAGGTTACTTGAAAAGAATTTACTTAATTATCGATATATTATTATCGGATATAATTAAGCAATTTAAGCTAAGGGAATTTGGACTTTTACAAGTATTAAAAAGCTACTATCTCCTTAACTAATCAAGCCTTAGTAGTGCATCTTTACTAGAGAATGCTAGTAATTAGTTAAGCTATGCTAGTTTGCAAGATATTACTTTAAACATATCCTTATTTAAAGGGATTAAAGGGGAAACATTTAAAAGGCCTAAAAAGCGACGTTAGTCTTTTTAGCTATAAATTAGCATTATAAGCATATTTTTCGCTATAAGGGATTTTAGAGAAGTTATATAAAGTAATAATACTATTAAAGGAATTTAAAGTATAACTTATTCCTTACTATTTCTCTTATATGTTTCGCTTTATATATCTTGCCCTTAACCGCTTACTATTTCTTACTTTAAAAGCTTACTTCCCTCGTTAATCCTTACTTATATCAAATTATAACCGAGGAAAATTGCAATAAGCCGACGCGTTTATCTCCTTATAAACCCCTTTTATACAAGTCCTAATAAACTAATCTAGCTTAGTGTTACTTTAAAGTTAATCCCTTTAAGCATTTTGCCGGTTAGCCTCGTATAAAGCAAACACTAAAGCAAGGGATTACTACAAATCCTTAAGTCTATTAACGCCTAATACTTCTTTAGCTAAGGTATTATGCAACCGGGGGCTAAGGCTATAAAAATAAGATATAGCAAAGCATCTCGGTAGTAATGCATTAATCGAGAATCGGATAACTTTTATACTTACTAGTTTAGCGGCAAGATTGCACCGAAAAAGTAGCTATATTTTAGTGTTACCCTTAAAAAGGGAGCGTGAGTAATGCAAGGCAAAATTCTCTCAGCGCTATTATAACCCTTTACCTCTTATGCAATATGTTATATAAAGTGACAAAAAGGCGTAAGTATAAGGAGCCTTATAAGTTTAATAAAAGAGCGAGAATAGGTACTATTATAACATCTTAATAAGTTCAAAGAACCGTTAAGCTTTAATAAACCTTACTACTTCTAGTGTTAGTAAAGTAATATTATTAAAGAAAGGGTTTGCAGGACTTATTACTAATTTGGGGTAGCGTTAGCGGACTTGAAGCTAGTAAACGCGCAGCACCGTCGCTGCATAGTATTAATAATCGTCTAGCTAAATTTTAAGTGTTATTTTTGGCTTACTTATTATAGCATTAAATTTAGCTGCTTGCTTAAGTTATTAACCTCTAAAATCGACATTATAAGTGATAATAGTTAGCTATATTTGACCCTTGCTATAGCCCTTGCTATTTTATCCCTTAACACTACTATTTAAAGGTGCTTATAGCGTCAAAAACAGCGCTTACAAAAAAGATCGGATATAGAAATTGATTATTTATAAAAATTATTATGCTAAAAGCATAATAAAAGCTTAAGTCGTTATAATAATATTATAGTTAGTTAATTGGCTGTCACTTTATTAATAAGCATATTAATATCTATATTATCCTCCTTAAATTTTTTATATATTTTATAAAATATTTACTTTTAAGTAAATAAGAAAGCTACGCAAAAAATTATTATTATACTATTTCGAGAAAGTATATTTAAACTTAAATGCTAAAGATTGCTGCTAAAAATGACCTTAAAGATAAGTAGCCTCGGAGAGTTCTTAGGCTATACGTTTAAGAAACTTGGTCGAGGGTTTTAAGGACATTTAAGCATAATTAGCCACTTTTAGACGTGCTTGTGCTTTTATTTAACTTGCTACTATATAATATATAATCACTTGCTATACTATTTCCTTCTTATCTTAGCTATATAAACTAGAAAAATAAGCTTATATTTTAAACTTATTAATGTCTTTAATAGTCTTAATAGCAATCTTAAAAGAACAAAGACTCTCGGTATTAAAGGTAAATAGTATTTAAAGAGGGGAAAATAGCTAATACTTTTAGCTTGCACAAAGACTAAGGGGAATTATAACACAAGATCTCGGCAAATTAAAAAGCTAACCAAATTAAAGCAAGAAGTGCGTCTAGCAAGGAATATAGAGCAATCCTTGCTAGATAAAGGAAAATTATAAAGTAAAGAGCGTAATAATCTTTAAAGATTTGTAAGGTTAAAGGCGCAAAAGCTTAAAGATGTTATAAGCACTTAAAGAAATTAAAAGAAGATTATAACATTATCAAGTTATATATTATATAATAACGTGGGGAAATATCTTAATATAATTAAACTAATAATCGAAGTAAGTATAAGACTTGTAATAGTAAAGAACTTGTCAAGAAGATATCTTTTATTTTAATAAACTTGCTTAGCAACTTTATTCTTCTTGCTATAAGAAATTAGAACTACATAACTAAGAATATAGACTATATTACAACTAAGATTAACGACGTAATTGTATAAAAGTATTAATGTTATTCTTTTATATGCAATATGTCAAGTGAACACTAATATATAACCCTAAAGTTAAACTTAACTTCCCCCTTATTTGTAAGCGAGAAGAATCTTTATTAACTACAAATCTTGTGCTTTTCCGATTTAACGACAAGCCCTTAAATATATCTTAGCTATAATTTATAGTTATCCTAAATTGCCCTATTAAGCGTTACTTAGATAAGAAGTGCAAGATTAAGGAGGTGTTTTAGAAGTAGAAGTGTATACTAATAGCTATAATTAGCCTTAAATGCTAAAAATTATTAACATATATTTTAT
>Ga0302221_10002038_pt1 | contig 12751 bp, 10 predicted proteins | sample II_Palsa_E2_1_FD_193517 | JGI IMG/M metagenome (GOLD analysis project Ga0302221, IMG submission 193517) | Peat permafrost microbial communities from Stordalen Mire near Abisko, Sweden - II_Palsa_E2_1 | ecosystem: Environmental > Terrestrial > Soil > Palsa > Peat permafrost | place: Sweden... | reverse complement strand
TTATAATTTATTATATAAAACTAATAATATTATTATTTTTAATTATATTTATTTATAAATTTATATTATTTATTAATATTATTCTTTATTTAATTATATATTTAAAATATTTTTTAATTTTTTTTTAATTTTTTTTTTAAAAAAAAAAATATCGGAATTAAAAAAAATTATTAATATAAAAATTAAAGTTAAATTTAAAGAATTAATTTTTAAATTAATTAAAGAAATATTAAAAAAATTAAACTTTTTAAAAAAGAATTAAGTTTAATATTTTAAAAATATCTTAATTATAAAATTTAAATATAATATAAAAAAAAATTAAAATAATTTTTTAAATATTATATATTTTTATAAATAAAAAGATTTTTATTTAATTTTATAATAATAAATAAAATAAATTAAATAAAATATTTTTATTAAGATATTTTTTAATAAAATAATAATTATATATTTAAAAAAAAAATTAATTTTTTTAAAGCTTTAAGCTTAAATTATTTAAATATAAAAAAATTATTTTATAATATTAAGAATTAATAATTTTAATAAATATTTCTTTAAAGAAGATATTAGTTTAAATTAAATAAGATTATCTTTATAAATTATAATCGGACTATAGTTTAAAGACTTTAAACTAAGCTAGACTATGATTTAAATTATCTCAACTAGACTAAACTACTATCCCCTTGAACCAGACTAGACTGGTCAGACCACGGTCCGACTGGACTAGGGTCGCACTATTCCTTACACTGCCATTGTCAGAGTCGGGACGAAAATGAGTGACCATAAAATGAAGAATGCGTTGCCAGGCATGCTTTGAAAGGTAACGTCCATAGCCGATGGCCAGCATTGAGATAAACATAAAATAGATCAGCTATCGGTATATTGAAATGCTACAGAGAGCTCGGGAATTATTTGCGCGGCACTGCCCAATTCTAGTGGCTAGCCATTCGAGATCATCATTATTCGCTCATTGGCTCGCTAATTCAAGGCGGCGTCGCTCCCTGAATTGCAAAGAGGCGCTCGCCCCACTCTTTCATTTTCGTGTCCACGACTATGTGCATCTGTCGTCTTGCAATTACAGTCCTTCACATGACCAGGGCTTGGATTTTACTAGAGTGACTGCGGTGAACTACCTACATATCAGTACATGTTGTAATGGATCAATAATTTCTTCGACTGAGATTGGGATTTGGGGTAACTATCGTAAAATATTATGTGAGGTTACGACTAACAATTTCTAATACTTACCCCTGCAAGATTGTAGCAACCTTGTAAACTTACCATATGAGTCACTTGCCGCTACTTTGAAAGATGTGGGGCATCGCACGTACAAAATCTAGAAAAACTTATCGTCGGCTCGCTCTCACAATGCACAGGTCATCGTACCGCGGCCATATCCAAGACGCTGACCAAATCACTGACATTCGCCTATCGCTGGATATCTCACTGTTCAAATCATCATAATGGCCACATCACCCCTGGCAGTCCAAGCTGCGCCGCTAGAAAGCCAAAATCTAGAGCCTACACAACAACAGTTGGTAGGAAACAAGGGAGCATCACGCATTCACCTAACTGGCGCCTCTGGCTCTGGTGTTAGCACCCTCGGCGCCAACCTAAGTTCCGCGCTCTCCTTCCCAGTCTTTGACGTTGACGATTATTACTGGCTTCCCACGGACCCACCATTCACTACGAAGCGGGCAATTCATGAGCGCATCTCTTTGCTTAGACCCATTCTTAGACGCGCTCAAGAAGAAAATGGGGGATGGGTGCTAAGCGGATCGCTGGGGACTTGGGGTGACGAGCTTATGGAAGATGTCGAGCATGTGATATTCATGGATACATCGACGGAGGTTAGGATGAATCGCTTAAGGGAAAGAGAATTCCGGAACCATGGAGACAGGATCCAAGAGGGTGGAGATATGTATGAGGAGTCGGTGAAATTCTTTGCTTGGGCGGAGTCGTACGAGGACCCAAGTTTAGAGGAAGGTAGGAGTAGGGTAATGCATGAGCGGTGGCTACGAGAGGTGAAGGTACCAGTTACGAGGTTGCCGGGGGACCAGGAGGAGTCAGTGGTGATAAAGGAGGCCTTGAAAGCGTTGGGATGGTGAGTAGGGGAGGGAGAAAGAGATATTGTTCAGATCGGTGATTGTCCCTGTTCTTTTATACCTTTCTCCAAGCTGAATTATAAGGTTATTTAATCGTCCAGCTAGCTCCCTATAGTTCGGCAGTGTATTTTCAACAGCCTTCTGTATAGCTTAAAGAGCTAAATATTTTTACTTTTATTATTATTATTATACTCTTTATCCGAGTCTATCGCTCCCTTTATTATTTTATACTTCTTATTCATTCTCTTTAATCTTTTTTAGAAAAGGTTTATACTTGCTTTAATAACACTCGCGTCGTGTCATTTTCCAGTGTCTTTCCTAGCCAATTATAACCAAATTTCTTGAATCTAAACAACCGAAAAAAAAGACTTAGTCTACTGTTTTTTAGTTCTCTGCAAAGTGTTTACGAGGTGTCTATGCCGCTTATATATAGCGAGGGGAAGGCAGCAGCACTAAAACGGCTCTAAATGACTGTTAAAGAATTCTCCAAAGACAGCAGCGAGCCGAAAGACTCAGAAGATACGGTATATTTAATGTAACGTGCTCTGCAAAGACTTCTAAAAGCTATATATTTAAGCAAAGTAGATCCAATACATGAATACCGCATGAATGAGTCCAAACAGGAAAGAAATAGCCAGTAGATTGGATTTGCCCCAGTCCGATAATTCTGTCCACAAAAGCATTCCCTGATGGCTTACCGGCTCTTCGTCAGGACCAAAGGCTACTTGGCCATTCTCCCATTCTCGACTCTTTGCTCCTTTTTCTTCCATCTTCTTAACCACCCGCTTGTATATGCTTTGAAATTGAGCAAGCTCCTCAACCGAGCCTGCAAAGGCAGTCCTATCTTCTGCAACGGCTGTTGTATAGTCTTGTACTACCTTCAATGCTGTCCGAGTCCGCGACGGTTGTAGATTAATATCTCCATCTGACATTGGAGTTGCAACAGAGTGAGGTACAAGAAAATCAACATCTGCTCCAGCTTCAAGGACTTTGTCGAGGACCTGAATGAGGTCTATGGCCATATTTACTCCTTGAGCATGCCTTCGAGTTTCTGGGCCAGTGCAAGAGATCTGGTAGAGCAAGTAGGCCCATACAGTGAGTTCATCTGGGGCTTTATCAAACACTGCTTCTCCTACTGGAGATTAGTACCGTGTAAGGCAGTATATAGTATGGAGATACCTCACCATTTTGTTTTTCACCCTTCCAGAGAGGGCTCAACTCCGAGAAATCCATAATCAAGTTTGGATCTGCGCCTTGATTCAGAAGATTCGTAATGGCAGTGATGTAATTGAACCTGTCTATGGCCTCCCCAATGAAAAGCTGTCTGAGCATCTGGGCTGCCAAAAGCGTTCTCTGTGTATTAGTAGTAGATGCATCTCCAAGTGTCTTGTCGGCTACGTACAGAAAGCAGCTCGAGTACGTCGAAAAATGTAGGAATTTATCCACGGGGGCATTCCAAAGGAATTTCGAGTACATATTCTTCGCTGCGAATGTGGCCCAATGATCGTTGTCTTGCTTGAACAGCCATTCATCATCGGTTGGCTTCTTCTTCAGCCTTACAGCGACTTTCCAATGCTCTATCATAGTCTTGTTCAGATCATCGAGTACCTTTGTGTATGGCCGCCCCACGTTTATTTCAACGGTTCTAGCATACAAAAGACAATGCCGCATGTCTATCATGACTCGATCAGTGTCGAAGAGAACAGTCCGTTCAACTGGAAGAGCTTTGGCCTCGTATAGGCAAGATCCGAGGAGCGACAGGTCCGGATCGAAGACTTCTTGCGATGTAAAATTTCTGAGCGTTTCTTGAATCCTCTTAGTATAGAGGAAGTCCAGGACAGTCCTCTGCAGGAATCCCACATGTGCGTCAATCGAAGAGGAACCGCTCATTCCGAGGCGCTTCTCTTCATAGACTTCAACAAGACCAAAACATCTAATGTTCAGTCGTGCTTCCATGGTCTCCCTGATCGAAGCTCTCTCGTCTGCCAGAACTAATTTCATTGGCGAGCCAATGGTGGAATCGATGTTGTCCCCCGAATCCTCAGCATATGCCAGCTGGAGAACACTTAGAGGGCCATCATTTTGAATCTCAACGCTTCGCGCCACCAGTCGCAGAAGTCGAGAGCCTTGCTGGCGGTACCGCGGTTCTATAGATGACAACATAAAATCATAAAATTCTTCAAGGTCGGAAGGAATGCTGTAAAGTCTTTCTTGCAAGATTACGACGCCGTCTCGGTTCATGAGGCCATTCAAGAGGGATCTTACGACAAGCATCACCCACAGAAAGACGCCCTCTGCTTTCTGTGCTATCTCCTCCACCAGACCCTCCGCAAAAGACTTGTCAGCTAGTTTGAGCCAATTTATGTGCTCATTAGCGTAAAGTTTATCTGCTACATAAGCTTGGATATCGCGAAACGTGAGGTCTTGAAGGCGGAGTCTGGGTAAGTTCCCAAATGAGACCTGAAAAACATTGTATTGCCGACTTGAGATAAGAACTTTGATGTGAGATTGTGAGGTAACCCGGAGCAGAAATTAACAGATGTCGTAATGATCACCCTCGTACTCGTCTAGTCCATCAATAAAAATGCAAACTTTGAGATGTGTTTCCATCTCGTGTACCCGGCGCTCGAACGCCATCTGGAGTTCTGTCAATCCTAAAGGTTCAGGTTGAGCAGACCAATTAGCCAGCAAGATACGGCAGAGTCCTGGAAATACGATAGGAATGAAATACTAATGCTGCTCCAGGATCTCAGATAGTAAAGTGCGAAGGAGGCCCGTGTACGATCTTTGCATGGATGTACCAGCCCTCCAGAAGAAAAAAGAAGCAACAACATGCTGCTTGGATCCACTCCATTTTTGCAACATGATTCTTGTATTTTCGTGATTTGTTATGAACTTCATGAGTGTCGATTTTCCGGATCCTGGTTTACCAGATATCCAATATATACCACGACCGCCCTGAAGCCAAGCTCGAAACGAATCATAAGGCCGGGTTTCAGTCTCCACATCAGGATTGGTGAAGATCCATTCATATGTTGTCATGTGAGCTTTTGCAATGGCATATTCTCTTGGTGATGGCTCGAAAATACAACAGATCCAAAATCCTCCTAGCGATCGGCGCGTATTGGTCCACGGACTGGCTCTCATTGCGAAAAGTCGTTGCGGTCTTGATGTAACGATCCTGGTTCTGCATGCTACCATCAAGACTCAACACCGGAGACTGAGATGGCAAAGTTCGCGTCGTACCATCACGTAAGGTCAGAATAGCTGCGATAGTCTTTTCTAGGCGCCCATCAGCCCTCAATTCGTGCTGATAGCCTTGATGGTCAATTTCTTCTCGTTGACTCAGAAGAAGACGCTCCTCAGGCTCTGTCAGATCTTCTTTGAGACTTGTCATCAAGGTCTTACGACTGAATGTCACAGCTTCGACAATCGTCTGGCTCTTCTCGTCGAAATGGGAAAATAGTGCGTCGCTCTTGGCGTTCAGTAGAACGAGAAATCGCGTTCCTAGTTCTTGTCGGTAGCCATCCAGTCTTTTCGTAAGCTCATCGACTTTTTCCTTGCTCCAGATTGTCTTAAATGCGGCTCGGAAGCTTTTCCACTTCTTCTTTTCGTCTGTTTCAGCCAGGGTTAACCTCCCCAGGCATTCTATCAAGTCGTTGGCAACAGCGCTACAACCAAGTACAAGGTCATCCGGGCCCTGCCGAACCCATAAGCCATTTATTACATCTTCAGTAGAGGAGTTTTTACCTCTTCCAGGTCTTTGACGCTTTGGCAGGCCTCGAGCTTCTTGCGACTTCGTAAACCAACGTTCAAACCTACTAGGTCCGAAGTTATTTTCTTGAGGTGTTTGATATCAACCGGGGATCCTTCTTCACGGATCTCATTTGCCTTCGATACCAGATTTGCACCAAATTCGATGAACTGTGCAATTGAGGCCGCAGCACTAACGAGTAAGTGCATTCCAGGGGTCCATTATCGTAGGATTTCCGAGGCCTTAGTTTCCGCTAGCTATACAAGGAATCGATGTCAGATCGAATGTCGAGTTGCTAGAAGATATTGAAGAGAATGATCTTCAGAAAGTCGGGCGATGAACGGATTGGGGTACCCCTATGGAAGGCACGGTGTGTTATACAAGACAGCCTCGTCCAGGCTCTTTTTAATCCACGGGTTTCTTTTTGCGAATCACACTCGTATCTCCTCCATACTAGTCTATTTTGAGAACGCCACCTGCTACTCGGTCAGTGTGGGTTTCAGCCTTTGATCCGAGTGGCTATTAAGGCCCCTTCTTTTAGCAAAGATTTGATCAAAATATGTTGTGCAGCACTCAGTTGCGGCACCATGATCGCTGACACGAAAGCGCTGACTGTGGCGGGATTGGAGACAGAGGAAGGAAGGAGGTAATGGGGCAGGCAGGATGGTGGTGGGGCTCCTCGTCGGAGGAAAAAACGGGGTAGTATTATTTGGGCAACAAAACCTTACAGCCTAAGGCACCAACAACTTTACCACCAAAAATTCTAAGACCCCACACCAAGTTTACTCTCGCCGCTTTTAAGGCCGCGCAAAATAACTTGAAAAAATTAAATTATTACTCTAATCACAAAACTAAAGCTTAAAAGAATTAATTATTTAATAATTAATCCTGTCGCGTTGGAATGCAGGTAATAAAGATAAATTAAAAGCGATACGGGGGTAGAACCCGCTTGTTAAAGTAGCGGGGCCTGGACCAAGCGCCTTCGCTTAAGTGACTGGGGACGTGGTTTGATTGGCCAAATCTATGTAGTTGGTGCCTTAGGCTATAAGGTTTTGTTGCCCGAATAATACTACCCGAAAAAACGTCCGATTTTTGGCATCAGACACCTTACTTCGCACGCTCCATAACTCTTTAACCACAAAATACGAAAGAAAATCTGGAGTACAAATTTGTAGAACTTTACATGCGCTATAAATTACGCTTCTTGGTATTTTTTTAAATCATAATGGCGTTGTTTTATTTAAGTTTAAATGCTAGTATTTGGTCTTGCGCACGTGCCAAAATTAGGACGTTTTTTCCTCCGACGAGGAGGTGGGGTAAGCTGCTACAGTAATTCGGCCACTGCTCCGCTCTGCGGTTAGCAGCGGGTACCTTTCAAGTACAACTGGGCAAGGGTGCACAGCCATAAGCATTGGGGTCTGCAGGTGCCCGTTGCGGATTAGCCCTCTGAACGAATGCTTAGCGCTGTGCACTGCCACCGAAAACGTTGCTTTTGATGTCTGCCTCCGACGCACGGATAACTTGAAAAAAAGATCCTCTTTTGACCTCACCTGGGAATCTACCTCTCTTAATGTTCGCTTCGCGCTCAGGTTCTACTACTTTGTAGCCTCTTACCTCCTCCCTGTTCACGCTAACTTGCGACAAAGAGGTACGAGAAATCTTTCAATCCATTCAAGATGCTTGAACTATTCGACACACCTCTTTAAAGGATCTCTCGAGTCTTCAGTATTACTTCTAATTTAGCAAATTTACAGATTCGTTTCGAGTTCTCACATCTGATGAGTGGAAGACGACTATATGGCAGATCCATTCTCCATTGTTACAGCCTCCTTTGGGCTATCGCTCTCAGCTGCCAAAGTCAGCAAATATGCTTACGACTTCACAATAAAAGTTCGCGATGCTCGTAAATCCATGGACGGGATCCGTCGGGAATTAATGTCTATTGAATCAGTGCTCAGACTCATCGCTGAGGATATTAGAATCCCGGGAGCCACACATCCGCCCACCCTTGAGAGCATTTTGAATGATTGCGAAACAAATATAGGGCATTTAGAGGCTCTATTAGTTGAATATGATAAAGAAAGACTGTCAAGCAAGATCAAATATGTTTGGAGGGGGAAAGATAAGATAGAGGAATATCAAAAAGTATTGGCCAAACTGAGTGTAGCATTGTCAATAACGGTCGAACTCATAACCTTGTGGGTATAGCAATTTCATAGCACTTTTTGGAGAACACCATTACGCCTGTTTGGCGTCGCTAGCCCAGCCTTTTATCTATTATAGAATGTCGAGAGGCATAGAAAATCTAAATTTTTGTGCTAATGTGGAACCATTGCAGATCTGTTGCGAGAAAAGCTGAGGAGAGCATTATAGCTTCACAGAAGAATGCGGAAGCAAAATCTCAGCAAATCATGAGCGGCGTTTCTAATCTGCAAAAGGATACGACCCAAATCATCGATCAAAACCAAGAAATCAAGCAGATATTGGAATGAATACTTGCTGAGGTTCAGTCATTGAAATCGCTTCGTTCCCCTCTTCCGGCAACTTTCGGTGAAGCATTCCAAAGCGACCTGAGCCAGTTATGCTCTTATGCTGAATCGACAATTATCGAAAGTTCCGGTTCTTCTACATCACAGCTACTGAAGAATAGTGATGAAAACACGGCACAATCGAAACAACGACCAATAGTCGTACAGCCAAGTGCGAACGAAGCTATGCAATCAAGCGCACCACCCCACGGAGTTTCTCAGACTTCTAAATGGATCTCTGAAAAGTCCGATGCTGCTTCTATTGGTGCAAAAAGTGCTAAGAAATTACATGATGCCATTGAATATGCCAATCTTGAAGCAGTTGAGAAGGAGCTTAACCAGGGAGCTGATCCGAGTGGCGGTGCATTTGGCGATTCACCACTTATCACTGCGACACGAAAAGCTTTTGGGGATTGCAAGGACACATTTGCTATTGTCAAAGCTCTGCTCCGTCGTGGAGTCGACGTGAACCAGAGGCGGGATTTTGATGGATCAACGGCCCTTATCGAATCTGCTGGTTGCGCATGGGGTGAGCTGGACACTCTCAAGATTCTACTCGAACATGGCGCAGATATTCATGCCAGATCGAAGACGGGATACACTGCTTTGGCCCAAGCATGTGCTTTGAATAAGTTGCCAACGATGAAGCTGCTTATCGATGCAGGATCTGAGGTGGAAACATTTCGGACAAATGATGGAAGATCACTTCTCCATCTATGTCCTACGTTTAGTGATCCCGAAGTTCTTAGCTTACAGTTAGAGAGAGGTGCTGATATAAATGTTCGTGATGATAAGGGGCGGACTCCACTTTTCGAATCTACCCGTTACGGGAATGTTTCGGATATGCGAACCCTGATCGAGAAAGGGGCCGATGTACTTGCTCAGGATTTCAACGGCAGAACATTATTACACGCAGCCGAGAATGAGAACGAATACACCGATACTTACAAGAAAGAGGCATGGCAATATTTATTGAGTCTAGGATTAGACCCTAAAATTGCTGATAATAGTGGGAATTTCCCTAAACCGCACTAGGCAGTATTCCAGTCTGTCAAGGGTTTTGCGGACTATATCCCGCTTAATCAAGGATTGAAAACCTTTCGAAAGCAATGGAAGCAATTGATAGAGTGACAACAGACTGAACCGCTGTCCCTTACAGTTAACGGGGACGGTGGGGCCTTAAAAGGGAATTCTTGGCTTCTCCAGCCCTCTCCAGCTCCATCTTTTTCCCATTGAATAGATCGTAACACCAGTCCTTCTTCAACTGACCTTAGAGCATCCACTACCAAAATGCAGGAGATGAATTGGATTTGAGGCTTGAAAGCTCCAGCTCATGAAAAAAACTATTTTCCGGAATGGATGTCGAAACGTGGCTCATAGGCTACCTGTCCCAACGCACAAAATGGGCCATGTTGCAGAACATCTTCAAGCAGCGGGGAGGCTGGGAGGATTGGCTTCAAGTTGAGTTTGTGAAAGTTTCAGTCCTCTCTGAATGCGTGGGTAACTCAAGGTCCGAGAGACCTTCATTCGCCAGGCGAGCACATTTGACAAAAGCCTCTTGCTGTGACTACTGCTGATATCAAGGGGCGCTGACTGAATTATTGCAGACTCGCAAATAGAACTAATTAGCTCGCTAATGGTAGCTATGGCTGAGACGTGTAGCGAGAGCGCATGATGTACGCCCGGGAACAAAATTGGAGGGAGACTTGACAATGACGAAGAAGGCTGAAATTTTTACGTAATCGAACTAAAAATGAAGGGCCTCTTCCGCGACGAGATAAGCAACATGAGCTTGTTCAATGGCGTGGCCGACGACATTACCAAGATCATGACCATCGGTTTCAGGCGCGAAATAGGGGGGTACCCGAAATAGGTTAGAGATTAAATTCGGCTTACACGTGACTCGATTGCGCTCCCGGGCCAACCTCGTTTTAATTTGGGGCCTCAGGTAAACAGTCCCCAGCCACCCCGCCTCTCAGCCTTTCTCGCTCCCACTTCAGCATCTGCGACTTTATGAAATACAAATCCATTTCCACAAATCTTGTAAGTATATCACCACGCTTGGCATTAATATCAACGGTCGATTATGCTTGACGGCATCATGGGCTATGGATCCCCCCGACGAGTCTGATCGCACATCCTCTCACCGAGGCCGCGCTACAATCCACCCTCCCATTTTCTTTCCAGCACCACAAACGCCAAGTACGAACAGGTCTTCGGGATCTTCCTCGTCAGGTACAAAGAGAAAACGGGTGGCCGCAGACGATCACAGTGATGTAGGTACTTTGCCCTCCCGCACTCGCGCATCCAGCACATCCGACTTCAACAACAACACGAAAGTGCAAGTGCGGGATCAGTACAACAACCAGTGCTGGCACTGTAGCGCCAGCCCCGCCGATGTCTGCCACGTTATCGGCAGTAGAGACAATACTGTAAGTCAGTCGTACATCAAACTTGACGGATGGGAATCTGACTTCATTGTAGTTTCAACAGGCCCTCGCAGATGGACTAATCGATTTCCAAGAGAAGCAAAGCCCCCAAAATGCGATCGCCCTCTGTGGCACCTGTCATAAAAATTACGATCACGTCTACAATGCCTCATTCTTCTTCCTACCTACCAATTTACAATATTTCCTCAACTACGAACAACAGGATCGAAAACGTCGTCGGAGACTGGGTCGCCGCACAGGCACAATTCCGGCACGGATGTGTCCTACAGCAGAAACATATCAGGCTCACCAAGTACACGAGGGAATAGAGGAAGCCAAATCGGGCGGTCTTTATACGCGGATTGTTATGCATGATTTTCTCCCTCAATATCCTGGGCGCCCTCCTTTCCATCCAGGGCCCAGTGAGTATGGTGCGACTAAATCTTGGACGGGGTCGCCCATGGCATCTTTGCATCGCGCTATACTCATGCTGCGAAGACTAAACCTGCATGGAATCCCTCGTGATATCCGAAATTCGTTGCGACAATTGCAGGATGCATATAGCGAAGAGTTGGATCTTGGTGGCTCAGATACCAGTAGTCAAAAGGGTGTGGGTGCTGGAGAAGAGGAGGAGGATGTTTCTGAGGAAGAGGAGACAGAAAGACAGGTAGATGCAGAGCGAGAAGGCGGAGCAGAACGGGAGTCTGCAGGACGGGATACGGACCAGGGCAATGAAGGGCACGAAGGTGCAAGGGAATCACAACGACAAATCGATTTGCAATATGCGGGCCACTCGGTTTTGGGGGACGAAATCAAAACCGAATCCATATTTCTGCGGCGGGAGTCTTTTGCTTCGGATGTGGAACCTATGCCAATTCCGCAAATTAGTACTTTTAATTCGCCTCGATCTTGGCGTTGGGGACCTACTGCAACGAGTGAAGACGCAGCAAAGTTCTTTAGATTAGTATTGTAATACCTAATATATATAGTAATTCTTAGTCTTGTATAAAAAATCGCCTTTGTTGCTAGCCCTTTAGTTAACGAAGCGAAATGGCTATTTAAGCAAGATAGTCACTCTTGGAATCGGAGATCAGTAGACTAGAGCAGTTAGCGGTTCAATGTCTGAAGTGTGAGATCTACTTACCGGCAATCATTCCGTTTTGCTGGAGCTGATCCGAAGGCCCGCTTTTCCGTGCTTCTAGAAGATATCGGCTTCATCCGTGAGAACTATTCCCTGCAATGTTGACGCACATGTCAATAGACGCTTGAGTTCCATTTCGATTCTGTATTGATAGCTTCCTAGTTCTCCAGTGGAGATATTGAAGAGAGCTCTGTGGGTATGTTTCGCGGTCATTTCTGGAATATTATTAGCTTTTTGACCAATGAACTCTACTCACCAGTAGTCAATGTCTTGCCGGAGCCGAGTGCACTATGGAGTGAGACTACTAGACCTCTGCCTTTCAGTTCAAATTTATCTCGAGCTCGCTCTGGAGACTTATGGCCTGTAACAAGACCTTATAGAAGCCTCTTTTGGGGTGCTGGTAAAGTGAGAGAACCGAGCGCATTAGGCTTTTAGTTAATAGTCGACAGAGAGTAAATAAGGAATTTATATTATTCTTTTTTTTTAAAAAAAAAACCGTATAATATTTAATATATTAAAGATTATTATTTTATTAATTTTATATAAAAAGAATAAAGAATAAACTTATATAATTTATTAATTTTATTATTATTATTATTATTTTATTATAATTATTATTATATTTTTAAATAAATTTTTTAATAAATTTTTTTAAATTAATAATTTTATTTTTAAAATATATTAATATATAATAATTTATAAATAATTATATAAAATAAAATATATATTAATATTAATTATTTAAATAAATTATATAAATAATAATTAATATTAATATATAATATTAATAATTT
>Ga0302221_10002033_pt1 | contig 12760 bp, 13 predicted proteins | sample II_Palsa_E2_1_FD_193517 | JGI IMG/M metagenome (GOLD analysis project Ga0302221, IMG submission 193517) | Peat permafrost microbial communities from Stordalen Mire near Abisko, Sweden - II_Palsa_E2_1 | ecosystem: Environmental > Terrestrial > Soil > Palsa > Peat permafrost | place: Sweden... | reverse complement strand
TACGAGAGGATGATCGAGATAGAAGGGCGAGTTGTACATGGCGTAGCGGAACAACGGCGTGTCGGGTATTTTATATCGTAGACATGGCAGCCGATATATGCTGTTAGCCGTCAATCTACAAGACAAGCATGGGCCATCCCAATTTTGAGGATCGGGCGAACACTGTTCGAAGGCCGGTTAGCTTCAGGATCTCATGCTAGCAAGTCTTCGTATACCTTCAACTTCTGCATCCTACATCGAATGCAGGCCTTCCTTTGCCGCGCGTCGCTTATGTCCTTACGAATTCTGGCATCCAGTATTGGACCCCGAGCAGCGGGTTGCGGTTTAGTGACCCTTGCAATGGAGTTGCCGGTAGCTAGACCAGGTGCTATTGCCAGTGTTCGAGGGGTATCTCGTGCAGATGGCCTATCTGGTGACATGAGGGGAGCAGCAGACGCATTTCCATGGACGCCCAATCCCGTGGAAGAAGCAGCCGAGCCAGCAAGCAAACTGGAGGGGCCGCTGGTGTATGCACCCCCATCGTCGTTCGATAGACCGCCAGTATCCAGTGTCGAGGGAAGCCAGGGTTGGTCACAGTCAAGAGCCCAGAAGGCCGGGTCCAGAGGGTCTTCGATGGGAAAACCGCCATAGTTTCCGGCGTACTCAGCCCAGTTGATATCACCGGTCGCTTCTTGACCATGCCCATCAAAGGCGTCGTGACCCAAATTGGTTTGACCCGGATCGTTTTGATCCAGACCGTTGTGATCCAGGCCCCCTAGCTGCGTCGGTCGCTCGAGAGAGGCGCGCAACACGGCATCATCGTCATTCAGATTGATGGCATTGAGGGGCCCGGGCGGAGGATCCAACGTCGTCGAGGACAGTCCTAATTTGGCCAGCGCTTGTGGGAGCTCTGGGATCGAGGTCCCGAGAAGCTCGGCGGCGGCTGCGAGGAGCGGCAGATCGCTGAGGGTGTACGCATTATTGACCACGGGAGTGCCCACCGCTTTGGCGGCCTGCCGCAGCGTCTCGAGATCCTGGAGTGAATATGCTCTAGCAGCCATTTGCAAGATGCAGTGTCGCGGTCAGGTCGTGCACTCCCGGACATCTAGGTTATAGCAGGCGGCTATAAGTCTTACTGGTTAGGTAACCTTACGAACAGCAGCGAAGGTCGAGGCCGAGCCCGATCACCTGATCCGCACACCAGCGCAGGACGCAGCAGTGGCGCCGCCGCCAGCCGACCGGCCAGAAACACTTCCCTGCACGCCGTACGGAATGCCATAAGAAAGAGAAGCGTCAGCTTACTCGTTACCCCACAGGCCTCATCACTAAGCTTTTTTAGTGATGATTGTGGTTAGTTATAAGGCCTTTCTTGGGCCTTATAATTCAAGCCTAATAACTTACTCTCGATATCCACTTTCGATCTTCGATCTTTAATTCTTGATTCTTAACTTTAATTTTTGACTTTAATTTTTAATTTTTTGGTTTTAGTTTTTTATATTTAAAGAAAAAAAAATTATTTAAAAAATTACAAAAGGACTTTAAAATTAAAGTAAAAGTATTTGAGATATTTGAAGTATGTGAGGTATATAAAGTGTTTGGGCTATTCGATGACAAGTAAGCTGAGACATCTCGTTCTTTTGCCTCCTGTACCCGAGTGTGATCGGGCCAACCACGATGGACCGGCCACCCTCAAGCACGGAACCAGCATCCCTGGCTGGACTCACGCCCAGGATACACTCGCAGTCAATATAAACACCGCTCCGTCCCGCGCAGCAACCACCCTTCCTCACATCGCTCTGCCTTTTCCGACTATGGCCGCCAGTTCTCATCGGAGCAGCTACGACATTGTCACGCAAGTTGATTCGTACGCACCCAGTTGACAACCCTCGTGGGAAATGTCCTCTGACCTGTGGCAGGTGGCCGTATTATGAAGATGACCCCACCGCGTATAAGCAGTTTTTGCAAGATTACTTTTCGTTCATGATCGACGGAATTGCGCAACCAATTGGCTTGATCCACAATGATGTTGTGCAAGCGCTGCCATGGCCAGAATCCTGGTCTATCGACAAGAAGAAGCATCGGCTCACTTTGTATTGTCTAGACACTTTTGAAGCTCGAACTGCAGCCGTGGAAGAGGCATTGCTAAAAGGCCACCACGCAAAAGCTTCCCCAAGCCTCCGTGTCTGGCAGGTGGATCGCTACCCGGTCTATTCTGCCGATGGGAAGCACATTTTTGACGTCAACGGAAGCGGTGTCGATGTTATTGGCGCCAGGTCGTTTGCCGTCTATCTTACTGCATGGACAAACACATCTGAAGGGCGCAAATACTGGGTACAGAGGAGAGGCCTGACCAAAACTCTGCTCCCTGGAATGTTAGATTGCGCCGTCTCTGGCCGACTCGCGCCGGGCGAACTGCCCTTCAATGGCGTGATCCGAGAAGCAGGGGAAGAGGCCAACCTTCCGGAAGTCTTGCTGCGTGAACGCTTGCGGCCATGTGATGTGCTTGCTGCTTCATGTCCACGATCAAATCAAGGAGCCCCTGCTTACATGTGCCACACGCAATATGTCTACGAAATCGAACTCGATGAGGACTGCAAGCTGAGCTGCTCTACGGACGAGGTTGAAGAGTTCAAGCTCATGACTCTGGAGGAGGTGCGCTCTGGAATTGATGCAAATGCCTTTATACCCGGCGCCCGACTGGTGTACACGGCCCACTTCATCCGGCATGGAATTGTGACCGCTGAAAGCGACGATAGATTAGAGGAAGTTTGTGCCCGTCTTCATCGTAGACATCGGTTATTCGTACCAGATACTTGAAGAAGTGTCCGGGGAGATTTTAATTATCAAAAAGTGATCAAGCCTATGGAAACTTAGATTTAAATCTCCAGATGCTGTCATCCAATATTGCAAACATTTGTTGAAAGCACTAGTACATTCTGACGACTCTTCTTCCTGTTGGTGAAAGTCCTTCGAAGAAGACCTTATAATCAGGCGTATTGTGAATACATCTCACATCAATTTTAGTACTTTTGCCAGTCGTCCAGTTTGGTGTAGGTGGAAGTTGTAACTGTAAGTAACTATAGACCGATAAGAAACTGCCCACCAACGACTCTTGTCGTGTGGCGTGGGTTCCACCTATAGCATTCTCTCCACACCAGGTCGACCGGACAAGAGTATTTGTACCGGTCCGGGCAAAGTCGGCCTAAGGAAAACCACGTTGCTATTTTATATTATATAGTACGCTGCATGGCGCTTGGAAAACTTCTGTTGGTATTCTATTTATATTTAAGTGCGATTTCCTGGACAAGAACATCTCTGCCAGTTCGGAACGCCGAGTTTGCCACAATTTCCACGCCCAATAATACTAAGCATCGTCGACCAAAGCAACTGCGACCTTCCGGTATTGACAACATGGATAACACGCAATCTGGTGATACTGCCTCCGCAAGCGGCTTCAAGTCATTTCTCGATGACCTTTTAGCAGGGATAGGTGCTTGGATAACTACAGCCCAAGTGACAGCCTCAGATCATCCAACGTGGGCCACACTCGACGATGATGATACATTAGCGTCACGCCCATATACTTCGCTTCTTCAGTACAATGGTATGGTTTCCAGATATCTCACGTCCAAAGATCGAGCTAAAAAGAACTGAACTCAGAATTCGATGGAAGGCTCATTAAATCTTTAGAATAGAGGCGAGCGCGAGTTCAGGGCGTGCTGGAGCTATAAGCGAAACTACAGGCTATGCTACAGGGCATACTACTGGGAGCGGGGCTTATAAATTATTATTATAAATTATTAATAAAGTATATTATTAAGCGCGAGTTTAAAATATATTATTAAATATAAATTTAAAATATATTAGTTATTGTTTTAAGTATTTTATTTTTAAATTTTATTTTTTAATATTTTTATAATTAAAGTTTTTATTTTAAATATTATAATTTATTAAATATTATATTATATTTATTATTTTATAGTTTATATATATATTTAAAAAAAAATATAAATTAATATAAGAATAAATAAAATAAATTTATTATTAATTTTAAATTTAAATATAATTTTTAATATATATAATATTAATAATAATTTAATTATTTTAACTTTAGTAATAATTATTAAAGTAATAGTGTTTATTTTATAGAGTTATAAATTAATTTATATTAGCGTATAAGTAAAGTTTATATACAGAAATTTAAATATATACTACTAGCCCTTATATAGATCAGCTGTAGTCTCTCGGTAACCCCTGTATTTCTCGCTCGGCCCTCTTTGCTAGCTAAGGAATTGAATTCCAGATTCACTTGATGCCAGATTCGCGCCGTCGACATAGAATATTACATGCATGGGTCACGCTTCCTTAATGAATACATAATTTATGACATCAAACATTAGTCAATTAGACTTTCCCAGTCTAGCTTCCTCTGTAAGTGTTGAAGTTGTACGGAGCCAGTAGTAATGGAACATGGAAATGCTCTCTCTCTTTGACCAACGAGAGCCCCACGACAGGAAAGAAGGTGTTTACTGGGCTGTAGTGTGCACTTGTATCATACTGCAGCTTCCAAATGCTCGATCCTGCCGGCCAGCTTGGGTTTTGTTGCTCCTGAGCATATTTCCTGATCATATAATGCAGAGTTCCTGGGACGCCTCCATGCTCCAAAACGAATGCGCATTCTAATCACCCGAGGCCTTGTTACTCAGCCGGTGAAAAATTCGTCCATCAGCATTGGTTTGACTGGTGAAGACAATGTCGGGAATGGCGCAGCAGAAACCTTTGACGGAGATGTTAATAATTGGTTCTTCCTTCTCTGTCCGCTCGCAAAATTCAAAATATCAATACAATCATATTCGTTTTTTATGACAGTAACTCTTAAAACATCGCTTGCGGCAAGGGTTTAAAATACCTTGTTATCTCGATAATAAATAATAGTATAGATAAGCTTTAATGTAACAATATTGTCTTCGGGGAATAGTATCTTTACTGGCTCATCTCGATCGAGTATATTATAACCTTCCTTCTAGTTAAGCCGGAATATGACGGAAAGAAGTTTCGAGATCGTCTTTATAAATAGCGAATGGACACCAAGCTTTACTTTTTCCGGCCCAATAGCCAGAATAACGTCGTTGTCTATAGTAATCTTGATAACTTTACTTGGCCTGTTGTCTCTTGGTTCTTCTATTCTCTGTAGTAACCTTGTCGATGTTATCTTGGTGCTAAACTAGAGGCGAGCTCGAGTTCAGGGCGTGCTGGCCGTTGTTTTTGGGCGTTTCCTGGGCGTTTTGATCCTCGTTCCTGGACGTTATCTTAAGCGTTTTGTTCCTGGATTCTCGTTCCTGGTGTTCGGGTCCTGGGCGTTGCTAGTCAGGGCGTTGCTAGTAGTGGTCCTGGAGGTTTTAGACTGACGCGCAAGTCGTCGGCAGCCTCCGATTGTCGCGCCTCCTGCGAGTTGTGGCTGGCGAGTTGTGGCTGGCGAGTTGTGGCTGGCTGGGGTGTTTTGTTGGAGGGTCTATGCGGGAGGTGAGGATATACTTTTAAGCGAGCGTGACGGCGGGGGTGGTGGCAGGGAGAATGGTCGTGCGTCGTGTGGAAAGAGAAGCGAGCGCGAGCAGGGTCGCGAAATGGCATACAAGAAAATCCAGGTTTTAACAAAAATATTAAGAAATCGGGCCCTTTAATAATGGGGGAAGGGGGCTCAATACTAGTTCTTATATTATATATTATTATTATTTTAGCTCGATCTATATTATTAATATAAGGGATACCCTTCTAATAATAAAGAAGAGTTAATCCTTTAATCCCTGCAAGCATTTCCCTTTTGGGATGACTTGACGTTTTAGGATAGCTCATGCAGGAATAAGACAGGGATTAAGGGCCTTCTCTTCTATTATATCCATAGCTTCCGTATCCAAGTCGAAAAGTCCCTGGAGGAATGTTGATTCATGATGTTGCTCAGCCCACGGCAGGGCGCACTATGTCAAGAATATTGCCTGGTATGGGCTCGGTGCCTAAGGCACCGATAGCATTCAGCTGAGCAGGGGTTATAGCCATGCAGGGTTCAGCTGAGCTAGCATAAAGCTCAGCTACTATGGTATGGACTCAGCTGGGGTGAAAGGGAATCGGTCACTACAGACCTTACTTCGTATCAGGGGCAATAATTCCAAGACATGAAAGTTCTACTTTACCTTAAGAGGTAGTAGATGAGCGAAATCCAAGAGTGCTATTGGCTGACCCCCCTTGTTAAAACAGAATATTCCAGAAAATGTTTTGGAATTATTACGCCCTGTACCAAAGTATAATATAGGGGTGAATAGCACCATAGGAGTTGTAAGAATCAAGTCAAGTCCAGCGCGGAAAACCAGATATCTTCAAGTTCTTTGCTAGGGCATGTGACCATGGCTAGCCTATTCTCGACACACTAAGCCAAAGCAGGAAATCACGTGTGATACGATCTGGTTCGGTGGTGCGGCACCGCACTACCTGCCCAGCCCAGCAAGGTCCGTCAGCGAGCCTCCTGGCAGTGGGTTAGTTTCCCCTTTCACTTCGTTTCAGGGCACAAGATTGGCTGTTATAATTCACGATTCGCAAAAGCCAATAGTAAGTCGTATTTCTTTTCATTTCAAAGTCGTCTCGCCATCTTCTTCTTCTCTCTTCCTCATTAACTCAAGGCATAACATTCAATCGTCATCATGTCTGCTCTCTCCCTTGCTAACCAACGCTTCTCTACCTTCCACAGCAACACGACTGCTATACCGGCCGAGATTACTTCTCAAATTATAGGATATGCAATTGCAGATACTCAGCTATTGCCGATGGGCGGCGGGGTAGGCATGCGCAGAGCGCACCACCCAGTGGCATCTATATCGGGGGAAGAGGAAACATTCCGGTGGGGGAACAGCTACAATCTCATCTGGCAGATCTTGTACGTACATTGTCCTGGCATACTTTCCTATGTATTCAACGTAAATGCTAATCAGTTTGTCTGTGACAGACGTATGGTAATTGGTAAATTTAAGTAAAAGCCTTAAAATATCGAACCTTAGATAGATATCTGCATCCGCGAAGCTCCTGCTTCTCCTCTCCTTAGGCGCACCAATACATCACAGTCCTACCTTTCCTAATCTCCGTGCTTCAGTGCACGATATCCAGGTCCTTAGGCTGTAATAGCTCCCGAGTTATCACGACGGGTAAGAGGAAGTTCCAAAGACTACTAGACTTGTAGCCGCAATCTCCTAGGATCATTCGTGTAAACAGATAGCGACAATCCAAGTACACCCGAGCACTCCAACCATGTAGAAAGTGTTGCTTACAACTCATCCCTCGTAAATAGGGTATTCGATCGCTTCCTGGGTTCTTGCAAAGCTGCATGATTGAGATGAATGGTTAATTGTCTGTTGAAGGAGTTGGGTAAGAGAGTGATGGGATGGATTTCTTGAGTCTCCGCGAGAACTTTGAATAAATACAGGTAGGGAGCTATGCCATGCCTATATATTTCGCCTGGTCTTCCTTCAAACACCCCGGTAAGTTGCTGAAAGAGTCCCTAAGATCTATTCCTATTGTATTTGATCCGACAAGGTTTCAGGTCTTTTGGTCTGTGATTTACGTGTTCATCATCGGCCGAAACTCGTTTCCGTGCTCGAGAATCTGAGCAGAGACATGCGCTGTTGGTACGAGAACCGGGGCCAAGAAGTCTACTTCTCATAGTTTTGAGTATTTTGGGAGCAAATACTCCATACAAAGTTTGAAAGCAGCAGTTTATTTCGGCTCCGCGATCTCTGCCCGTAGAGAGGAGTCTTTCTGTAACAGCTGCTAGTAGTTCCTCATTGCTGCGTTCTACACGCTGCGGGAGGCGATCAATAAAATCTTCCAGTCCCCAAAAGGCGTCCGGCTTGCGGCAGCTGTTGCTATATGGTGAAGCCGGAGTACGCAAATCAGCCCCGGCGGCGAGGAAATCATCCAAAGCCTGGAGGTATTCTTCTTGGCAGGACATTTCGGGAGTGAGAGAGAAAGAAGCCATGACAAAAACCATCCAAGCAGTGGGCAACACGGACCCATGATGCAGAACGGGTGCATTGGGATCCGCGCCATAGCTGAGCATTAGCGAGAGCAGCCCAGATTTGAGAGTCCATTTGAGATTCGAAAGGTCTGTCACGGAATCGAGATGAAGTGGCAATGTATTCAGCAGTAGCTCTCTCCAAGGAGTCCGGTCAGTTACATCGCACGAGCCATAAATTTGATTCGGGTCGAAAGCGAATTCAAGCAGACAGCGCAAAAGCTCAAGCTGTCGAGGTGAGGTGGCCCGACCTGTTTGAATGTTGTTGGTTTGAAGTGACGGTGACTTCAAAACAAAACTTAAGGCATGTGATAAGACCGGCTTTGTGAACTCGGAGAAATAATCTGGCTGTTTGAGCAGAATGTGGCGAGTATAGCTAGCCAGAGACATTTTCACAACCAATTCTCGAAAAAGGACGCGGATGGAATTAGTTGAGTAGGCAGACCTCGCAAACGTAGGTGGGGCTCTCTGAAAGCGTACACTGCCCACTATCAATATCCAACGCTCGATCTCCTCGAGGAGTTCAAAGATGCGAGAGTCACTATTGGCGTGGCTAGCGTGGATGAGAGCTTCTTCTAGTGCGAAGGTGAGTCCTGTCTTACCGGACAAGGAATACTCGTTCAAAGAGTGCGGCGCCGGAGTCGCAATGAACTTTGTGCTTTTGACGTATGCTGTAAACGCCCTAACAAGGGCAAGGTGCACACTATAATGCTCAGGAACCTTTCTGCCCAGATAGTCCGACATCTCCTGGGACCGTAAGTAATCCATGACTGTTCTGTGGAGGAACTCAACATTCTTGGTAGTCTGATTAACTTCTAAAAGACCCCGGCACCTTGCGTTAAGACGGCGAGTGATTTGTGCAAGTCTGCATTTGGCTTGTTGGTCGTCCAATGCGAAGCACTCAAGCTTTAGAGCATATTGCTCGTCTTCATACTCGAGGTCGTGAAAATGGTAGATGGCGGCATTGACTGGAGTTGTCGCAGTTAAGGCTAACCGTAAAGTACTCGCCATCTTGGCGTGATAAAATGGCTCCACAGAGTTGAGGATTTGCTTGAAAAAGGGTTCCAAGTCCGCCGGAATACTTTCGAGCCTTCTTTGCAGATCGGAGAAACTGTCATATTCGGTAAGACCATTTCGTAGCTGTTGAGTAACCAGGAAAACCCAGAGAAACACTCCGGCAGCTTTTTCTGTGATTTATTCGATCAAAGATTGAGCATTATCAACTTCGATATTGAGTTCCCTCCACCTAGGGTGCTCTTCAAGGCGACTTTGGACATAGAGCCGAATGTCGTCTCTTGTCACGTCATGCATGCACAACTTGGTTGATGTTTCTCGGCCGAACGAATCCTCAAAAACATTCCAGGGTCGGCTTGAAATACAAAGCCTCACGTGCGGTGACTGGGAAAGGTCTTTTAACGCTTTGCAAAAATCGACATAGTCGCCTTCGAATTCATCCAGACCATCGAGGAAGAAGCAGAACCTGACTGGAAGATTTGGGTGATCGGCAATGCACTTCATGGCTTCATGGAGCTCTGGAATCTTCCATGCTTTAAGGTCGAGCTGGTCTACGGGCATCGACCATCGCCTTGTACATGACGATTCAATTAAATCAGGTAATTTGCAGAATATCTCGTGTAGCAACGTTTGAAGAAGACCTTGTCGTGACCGTTGCATCGGTGTACCAGCATTCCAGAAAAAATGGCTAGCAGTGATTGCTGATTTTGGATATGACCAAGACTCCAAGGCTTTTTGAGTATTAATTTGTGTCGTAATAAACTTCATGAAAGTCGACTTCCCCGAGCCAGGTTTTCCAGAGACCCAAAAGATATCATTCCCACCGTGAAGCCATTTTCGCACACTTCCTGTGCTTGAGACCGCGCCGTGGTCATCGGGTTCTTGGAAAACCCATTGGAAGGTCTGCGTGTGAGCTTCAGGTATGGAGCTATATCTAGCCGGGAGACTCTCAAAGCTCAGGCTCTTGATAATGGCTTGCTGTTTCTCAATATCTTCCATTGACAGGGACAGCTGGGACATCTGGTTTCCTAGAGAGGCGATATCCGCGGGCTGGAAGGATTTGGTGGATGAATTTGACCGTGCAGTGTCGATGCGTGTCCCCAATTCAGTCATCATATTCGTAATCTCGCCAAGTTTAGATGTTTGCTGCATAGTCATTTTCATGCACGCTCTTTGAGCCGAGATGAGCTGTTGGCTGTAGTCCTCTTGCCAGTAACTAAGAGTGCAGTTAATTTTATGAGCCTAAAGTCCTGATATTGGTATCGCATACCTTGTTACAGCGCATATGTGAAGTGTTAAAGTAGTCTGGATATTGTGTAGCCTTTTCTCTAGGGCTGCGATCTCATCCGACTTCCAGATTGTATTTAAAGCTATTTTGAAACTCTTCCAACGGCTTTTTGGTCCGTCTCTACCTCTCAGCTTTCGCAAAGCTTCTAGAAGTTTAGTGCCATCATTCTTGCAAGTTTGTGACAGCTTGGAAATTGCGACGGTATGATCAACCAAGGCTGATTTCCCAGGAACGATGGTGATGTCGGGATCTATTTGCGAGGACACCTCAAGCTTTGAGCTCAGAGCCAAAAGTTCCGTGTATATAGTGTCGAGTATCAGGACATCGTTAGTGGTCCCTTTTGCTAAGTTGTGGACTTCTCTTGACTTCGAAATCAGCCCGGCCGCAAAAGTCACAAACTGCACTACATTCGCGGCAAGGCCGAACGCAGTTAGCGGGTCCATCTCTGAAGTTGGTAGCGGAAAACAATGCTAGACGGTGGGCTTGTTGCCTCTGACCTGGCGAGATCCAAGGTGATTTAGGCACTTCACATGAAGCTGGCACTGCTCACGATGACATTTGAGCGAAGCCTGGTTGAACGGAGTGAGAAAAGAGGTGGTGGCTGTGCACTAGCCTTGGGCGGATTAACCGCCCACCCTCAAGCGAGGCGAGTCTCTAGCTTGGTCTTGGTTCATGAAACACCTGAAGTGTCTGAACATATCCCACGCTGCCTAGTAACCAAAGGATACAGGGTGCTGCTCAAGAGAGTACCTCACGCCGAGCGGTGTTTTGTTTCTCTGCTGTGTCGTTTATTCTCGAATCGAGGCTCGCCTTTCAGCGCCTCATTTTCAGCCACCACATGCACCATCTGGACACGACCACCTATACGAGGCTGAGAATTTCAGGCTTCTTCAATCCGTTTTCTGCCTGGATGCAATCTGCAAGTGAAATATTGCAAAGTCACTCTCAGCGAATTCCGTGGATATATGAGGTGGTCACCTGAGGTCTTTGTGCACCGCTTTCGCAGGACGTGAGCTGGGAATCGATAGCTTATTGGCGGTACTGACAAACTCCGAGCGAAAAGACAGTAGGTTATAGTTCAATACGTATTTCAATACGATGTTAATTGTACTCTGCGAGTTGTGGAAAATTAAACTTGAACGAAGCACTGTGGGTCGCGTGGTAGTACCTCACGTATTCAATACGATTTATCGCAATGACAGCACTTCGAACGCTTAACATCACGAGGTTGAAAATGGTTAAATGTTGCATTCTGATTGATTGCATAAGTAATTGAACGCCAATTTCTGTGTTCTTCTGAGATTATTAACATCGTGGAATATGATATTTGAAAAGTGATCTGGTTGAACAAAGCGAGTGCTCCCGGTATGAATTGTACTGGACCCCTGTCATGGACCGTCACGTGGTGTTTCTCCAAGACTCCAACCTCTCTAAAGTATTAGATGAACCTTACTTGTCGACCTATTAGGAGGACTAGTGTTTTGTGCGTATGTTGTAATGATCGCTTTTCGTTGCTTCATAAACTTTTCACTTTTAAATGCTGCAGAACATAAAAGATCCTGCTCCTGGCCTACATCTGAATTTTTGTTGCACGTCGCAAAAATTTGAGGAGAGCTGGCGCCATAACCACCAATTCGTTTCCTGATTTGCTCGCTAGCCAGAAGTGTGGTGACACTGCAGCTGCAATCAGGTGACCATATATTCCTCCCGAACATGAGATGTCTGACCTCGGTTAGGTATGCTTCTATTAGAAGAGTCAACTGTGTAAAGCAAATCCTATGCCGACTTCTTACATATCAATATAATATCAGGGATGCCGTTCTGATCCCTATAGTAGTCTAGGAAGCTACCAAGCCAAGGATTCTTCTTCCATTTATACAATACATTTGCACTTAACTCAGCGTTCACAGGGGATGTTAATCCCATGCAATTTTTCATTTCTCTTACCGCTTCACTCACTACTTCAAGGTATACCTCGTTTTGTTAGAACCCGTCTAAGAAGCGCTTTTAAGCACGTGACCTGAAGCACACGACATGCAAAACCACGACCCAGGTCACATGCATTGCCCAAACTTACCTCGTTCTGAGTCCTGCCCTACGTCTTGAGAGGCGAAATCTGCGGGGACCCCCGCAACGCCTAGAACCCGCCCTAAACCAAGTTTGATTTTGGGATTGTGCCTAATTTCAATAGTCGTGTCTTACATTTTCGCTTCCCGCTTCATTTTGCGCCTCAAGTCTCACTTGCAATGCACTTGAGATTCTGGAGCTGAACTCTGCTTGAACCATTACCTTAATCACAATGTACTCTCTGTTGTCAATGTGCTTAACATCATCCAGCAATTTCCTTCCATCTTTACCCTTGCGCAAGTTTTTGTTCGATTTGAAGGACGAAAGGTAGGCTGCCAACCATTCTTGACTGTTCG
>Ga0302221_10002032_pt1 | contig 12760 bp, 10 predicted proteins | sample II_Palsa_E2_1_FD_193517 | JGI IMG/M metagenome (GOLD analysis project Ga0302221, IMG submission 193517) | Peat permafrost microbial communities from Stordalen Mire near Abisko, Sweden - II_Palsa_E2_1 | ecosystem: Environmental > Terrestrial > Soil > Palsa > Peat permafrost | place: Sweden... | reverse complement strand
TTTTTATAAATTTAAAAAAAATAATAATAATATAATAATATTTTTTAAAATTAATAAATTAAAATTATTTAAAAAATATATATATTTATATAATATATTAAAATAAAAATAAAAATAAATTTTAATATATAATAATAAATATTAAATTATTAATTAAAGTTAATATATATTTAAATTTTTAAAAATTAATAAAAATAATAATTAAAATTATAAAAAAAATTAAAAAAATATAAAAATAAATAATATTTATTTTTATATATTAAAATATATTTTATAATAAAATAAATTAATAATTTATTAATTATAATTTTTTTTAATAAATTTATAAATTTATATTTAAAAAAAAATTTAATTTTTTTTTTTAAAAAAAATTATTTAATAAAAAAAAATTATAATTAATTATATTATCGATTATTTTAATTATATTATTAATCGCCGTTTTAGTTATACTTTTATATTTAATCGCGATTATTAAAATTTCTTTAAAATTAAAAATATTTAAAAAAAAAATTTATATTAAAAGATTATATTTTTAAATTTTAAAAATATTTAAAAAAAAAAATAATATAATTTAAAAGTTATTTTAATATAAAAAAAATATATAAATAATATATATTTTAACTTTAAGTTAATACTTATTAATTATATTAACTTAATTATAATATTTTATAAATCCGGATTATTTATATTTTATTTAATTATTAACTTTATTATATATATAATATAAAGTATTATAAGTTATAATAACGTGTATATTATAATATTTTTATAATCACGTGTTTGCTTTAAGCATTTATCATCTCTTTCGTTTATTATTATTTCACGAATATAATAAATATTTTTAATATTTTATACTTTATTAATTTATAATATAATTTAAATATTTATAACTTCGCGCTTTTAAATTAATTAATTCTTTTATTTTATATTTTATTATATATTATAAAATCTTTATATCTTTTTTATTTATCGCTTATAAAATAATTACTTTAAATTTATATTAAAAGATTATTATTAATTCTTTAAAAGTTTTTTTTTAAAAATATTATAATATTTTATTAATTATTTTTTAAAGTTTTTAATATTTAATAAACTTAAATTAATAAAATTAATATTTTAATAAATATATTATTATAAAGTATAATATAATATTATTAAAAATATAATAATAAAAGACGAATATATAAATTAAATAAATAAAAAAATATATATATATAAATTATTATTTTTATAAAGATTTTTTTTTAAAAATATATAAATTTAATCTTTTTTTAATATTATAATATAATTAATTATTATAATATTATATTTAATTATTTTATTTTAAAAAATAATATTAATTTAAAAGTTTTTTAAATTAATATTATTAAAATTAAAAATATATAATAAATTCATTATTAATTTAATAAATTATATTAAAAAATAAGTATTAAATATATTAAAGTATTATTCGATAAAGAAAAGAATAAATAATAAAGAAAAAATTAATAATATAATAAATAAAAAAATAAAAAATAAAATATAAATTAAAAAAAATAAATTAAAGTATTAATAATAAATTAAAAATTATAAAGAATTATAAAATATATTAATTTATTAATTTTAGCGATTAAAGATATTTTATTATTAATAATAAAAAAAAATTATAACTTAATAAAAAATATATAAAATATTATAATTTTTGTCTTTCGTTTTTTATTTTTTAATTTTTATTTTTTATTTTTAATTTTTTATTTTTTATTTTTTATTTTTTATTTTTTATTTTTTATTTTTTATTTTTTATTTTTTATTTTTTATTTTTTATTTTTTATTTTCTAAAATTATACTTAAATCTTATTTATTTAAAATATTATTATTAATAATATATTCAAAAAAAAAATAATATATCGCAAGTTTAAATATTATAAAAAATAATAAAAATTTTATTATCGATATAAGTTTTTATATAATTTATAATATTTAAATACTTTAATAAATTTATTAATACTTTTTTTATATAATTATAATAATAATAATTTATAATTATAATATATATCTTTAATTTTTAGTTTTAATTAAAATATAAAAAAAAAAAAAAAATAATTTATTATATAAGTTTATAAAAAATAAAAGATTTTTCGAAAATAATTTCCGGACTTATATAAAAGATTTAATAATTTTTTTAAGAATTTTTATTCTTTATTTAATATTAATATTATTATATATAAAAAATAATAAATATTAATCGCTCCGAGAGGATTTAATTAATTCGAGATTAAAAAATAATATTTTAATTAAATAATTAACTAAATACACGAAGAGTTTATTTTTATTTTTATATTTATTATTACTTGTACGTAATAGCCGTTCATAACCGTAGTCTAATGCTATCGCGTGTACAGTACTTCGCATCAAGGGGAATAAATGTTAATTGTGAGGTGATCGTGGCAGTGTAGTCAGGGGTGATCTGACCTATCAACAGTCTTAAATGTCACCTTTTTACCTGTATTTGGTTAGATACCAGTCAAGCCCCATTTACATTTAATACCCTTGACAAATGACAACTCAGACATGCGTCTGGATCGAGCATCCTACTGGGTCCTCTACGGGTGTGTGGGGGGAGCACAAGGTATGCATGTATGCACCTAACCACATTACATTGATGGAGCTTAGTTGTGCTACGGAGGTGTTTTTTGCGTTTCGTTCTTTCGTCTGGTTTGGAAGTCGATAAATTCCGAACGGAGTCTGGAACATACTCCTACCGGCCGGCGCAAGGGCATCGCATGCAACAGGTAGTTTCGATATCGGAATCTCGACATGAACAATTTTCATTTCCGTCTTAGGACCTGAGCAATTGCTGCTCTAACCTAAGCCGAGAGTGAGCAAACCCGGCCTGAGCCAGGCCGAGGAGGAGGCGGCTCGTTTGGGCTCCTCGGCTGTACGACTGCCACCGGCTAAAATTGGAAAGAGAGTGAGGCAGCTGTCCTTTCGAGGCCGATTTTGGGTCCTTATATGCAAAAATTTGCTCTGAATAATTTACAAAATCTCGCAGAAATAAATTTTGTTGGGAGTAGGTGCACGTGACGACTGTCTGATGTTCCTGAGCAGAGACAATAGGTCAGGGGGGCACGCCCCCATTCTCGCCTTCAACTTTGCAATTTCTTTCTTCTTATCAAATATCTTAAACAAACGCCTCTCTATGCCTATAACTAACTTGTTAGTGGAAGGATCTTTACAGTGAGGGATCGAACGGCACTGGTCGGGGAAACTTCGGAGCGTGATCACTTTTCACGTGATCCCTCCCCTTCCTCCTCCATCGACCTCGAGCGGCGGGCTGTTCATTGGGTAGTTTCAGGCTGCTAGAGCCTTGCGCTCATACTCTTATCCAGGTTATCCTTCGGCTATAGATGGCGCGATATTTCCCTCATGATGGCAAGGTCTGCCTTCCTCTGCTCTGTACTCGACACATCCTTCTCCAAGCAGCGATGAGGCCGATTGTACGGGGCTGGCAGGCTTGGTGGCTTGTTTCATACAGCAGCTTTAGTCTGGTCGACTGCGACTTTGGAGCCTGCTGTCGGCCGCTGACCGTGTGCATGACATTTCTGTGTATCGGTCCCGAAGCAAACACGACGTCCGCAGCGTTCGAAGGCCCGGCCGACAGGCGGCGCGGGCAAGAACCAGCATGGCGAGGCGGACATGTTCGGCAGGCAGACAGCTGCCTAGCGCCGGGAAGCTTCCACGGCGGACGGTTGGAAGGATTCCTGGATCAACTAGCCAATTTAGATTTTACAATATTGTATCTATATTCTTCTAATTTCTCTATAGATTTCTTAAATAAAGGTTTTGGTTTATCGTTATTCAGATAGTTTATCTGTTTCAAATGTTGATTTTTTATTCTAAAATTGTGAAATTTTCCGTGTTCTTGCCCCTATTGATTTACGAGTTAGCGAGTGCTAGCCTACAATAGGGCCTTGAAAGCCCAGAAACTCCAAAAAAGTGACCGGTTGTGATAGTTGACCCGGGAAATATTCTAGCTCACACGCGCTGCCGACTACGTCTGGGCTTTGAGGCGATGTCCCTCGAACCACTCGCGATCTCGCAGATGTGAGTGAAATGCGATGTGGCATACGGTACCTAATATTTTGTGGTCAGCCCACAAGGGGCCACCAGGGCCCTCAATGTCCAAGTGCGAGAGCTGCACGCAGACGGGCCAATGATAGAAAGGCTGTAGCCTGGCGACGCCACTCTGTGTTGTGGACACTTTGGCTCCTCGCACACTGCTACGTAGTACACCAGAATATTTGGAGTTGCCCCAACGTGTCGAGTTTGCTCCTGCACATCATATTTTGATCCTCCCATGTCGGCGCGGCTTCCTCAACCCAAAGAGATCAAAGTATCTCAGGTTATATTCGATAAACTCAACCAATGGCTCTCCACTACCAATGACAATCCAGCTCTATGGTTCACGAGCACAAACGATAAGCAGAGCTCTATGCTTGCCCGTTACCTTTACTATCAATGGACACCGATAGCCACTACCATCTCGTGGGGATCATCAAGTCAGGTTTCAGGCAGATCTGACCTGTTGCAAGCCTGTCAGGCTCTCGCAGCAGACCTACGAGCACACGGGGAGAAGCCTTTCCAAACTTCAGTCTACTTGGACCACAAGTCAGCGTTTGAGACGACCATCACTCAGCTTGAAGAAGCGTTCAACGCTTCCAACCGCCACGTCGTGGGACTTTTTCCTTTCATCGACAATATTCGAGCAACTGAGACCGAGGTCACTCAATTCTTGACCATGTTGCAGAAATGGCAGGCTACTGAGCGAGTCAGACTATTTTTCATCACCAAGCCCCCCCGAGACGATCTATGGACCCGGCAGTTGCGAAGTATTTGGAAAAACAGCTCATTGCATGCCGGCCTCTACTCCATCAACCACCTACGGTTCCCTAAGACCTTGGAACTTATAGACAGTCTCCGGAAAGAATCCGACGTGCCCATTAATGCGTTGACCTCGAAACGATCGGAAGACATCGATGAACGTCGGGGCCAATTGCTTAAGAGGACCTCTCGACTCGCCAAAATGTAAGTTTACATGAATACAGGCTGTTATTTATACTGAGATCTTTTAGGGCGGTCGAATGGTTCAATGAGTACATGAAAACTGCGGGGCTGGTGGAGCTTCAAAAGAGAATAAGACAGTACTACCGAGAGAACACCAGAGTGAAGGTGGCCATTCTCGACAGTACGCGGGGCGGGGACGCCGATAATAAGCTTCATGGGAGAATTTGCGATGTGAAAAATTTTCTAGAAGGTAAGGATGGCAGGGAGGAGTGTAGCGACGTGGACCAGTTTGATCACGGCAATAATGTCGTGCGGACACTTCAGCTGGTAGCTCCAGATATAGACGTATACATTGCCACGATTTCTAATGGTGACGCTCATGGGGTTGATTGCCAGGTAATCGTTCCCATGTCCTATGCATACCGGTGCCACGGCCACTAAAGTGATCTACAGGCTGTCTCAAGGGCAATCCGGTGGGCCGTGGAACAAAAGGTCGACATCATCTCCATGTCGTTTGGATACAAAGATGCTAATGATGACGTCGAACAAGCTATCGGAGATGCTCACCACAAGAAAATTCTGATGTTTGCAGCAACATCAAATGACGGTCAGAACGGTGACTGCCTTTACCCTGCCCGACAATTGGAGGTGATAGATATCAGTTCTGCCACGGCCATGGGAAGCAGCTCTGATTCCAATCCACCATCAACGGAAGACCGCTGCAGGTTCACATGTCTTGGGGAAGACATAGCTCTCGAAGCCATGAAGAAGGATGATATCTGTCTCATCGAGCGTGGCCGTATCTCTGGCGCTTCCTTCGCAACCCCATTTGCTGTTGGCATTGCGGCTATGGTCCTTGGTTTTGTTGCACAACATGAAAATCAAACCGGCCGAGGTATGCTGTTCACAAAGCTGCACGATACATCGCGGATGCGGAGAGTCCTTGAAAAGATGTCAACACTACAAAACGACGGCTCGCACTGGTTGACACCTTGGAAATTCTTCAGAATTGACCCTGATCTAAGTTTCGAGACACAGAGCGAGTTCTGGTATCATGAAATTAAAACCCTTATACGCTGAAATTTATTTGACATTATGAATACTGATCATGCCACTATGTTTGCCTATGCCATAGCAGTTTCTACTCATTCTCCACGGTATACGTCGGCTCAGTGAAATGTCCCTTTGTCACCTTCCAATCCCACAGACCGAGAACTCGAATCTTCGCTTGTGACCTCTGCTTTCCAGCACTGAGCAGGTCCCCTTTATGGGACGTGCTCGTAGTATACCCGTGTTTGTCGTAACGTATTTCACCCAGCTCGAAAGCGATTATGACATTGATCCTCCCTTTTACCACAGTCCTTTCAGTCTCGACACTACGATTCGACATCGAAGGACCAATTTCCAAACCGATGGCAGCGCTTGATAGGCCCACTTGGCCAGTTGAATCCTGGTTTCGCCCCTGAATCCAGCTAACCTCCGCATTCTCAGCAACCTTTATACCAGTGATCATATAAATGGAGCCATCGTAGTTGCTCTTTTTGATGGCCTCCTCTACTCGAGGCGCTGCGGCGATCACGTCGTTCAAGTACTCGGGACTGGGAATAAATCGGAAGGTCTTGATGCTATCGAACTTGTATCTCATGAATTCGTCTTCGTTGGAATCTCTGGTCACCGAAGCACACCGCACCGAAAACGAGGTCACCAATTCGAGAAACCGGATCCAGACTCCCCCCTGTCGGTCCTTGATCTTGCGAAGTTCACCAGCGAGATCCGTAGATGGACCTTCTATGATATCATTCGGAGCTCTGGTCTTCAGATCTTCGTAGTTCAAGGAATCGCCGGGCTTTGCCGCATTTTCGATGATGGAACCAAGAGCTACTTGCCCTCCTAGAACATAGTCCAGTGACCGTATAATGAACCAGGTTTTTGACATTGCGGTACGATGAATGTGTTTTTAGGCGAAGGAGAGATCACTCTGCGAACAAGACCTGTTGTTGGTGATGACGCCTTAACACAGAGACACGGAGTGGGCGTAATATTGTCGCTTTATCGGCCCCCAATATGCCTTCGAGCGCCCAAAGGAAGAAGTCGGTTGCCTTGTCTCTCATTGCGTGGAGATGCATAATGCATGATGAAACTGCCAATGACCAGTGACACCGACAGCCATCATAAGAAAGCCACCACTCGTCAAGTTTCTATTGGCTGTAGACTTCATAAACTCTGCTCTGTGTTATGGCCATCCATTGGGCACAGTACCGCGTGGCGTTGTGGCTTTACAGTATAGGAAGGAGCTCGTAAGGGTCGCCAGCCACCTATTACAGCCTATTTCTGCGGCCCGCTCCAGAATCCGGTGTCCTGATCAAGTTGTTTTCGCTAGCTTCGTTATTTCTAAGCTGCGCTCCCTGGGACCTCTGCTGCTCAGGATTTTCCTGGCCTAGCGGAGCACAGTAATACTGTACTCGTTTTGCAGCGCCTTACTTCCTGCACACATTATCAACATTGGAACACTCCCCAGAAACGAATAAACTTACAACTTTCGTGAATAGAAATGCAGTCGCAAGATGGATCTGGTGGACGCGGCGCCAGCGAGCCCCCTAGCACCCAAGATGTCACGCTTGCCCACGGAGATACATCACCGAGGCAGCAGTCGACTGTTGTGAGTGTACCGGATAATGGCACAGGTAAGCATCCCAGGAAAATGAAGCACAGTGGTGAGTGATCTAAGTAGTTGTACCAGCCCAGAACAATCAACGCTCAAGTGCTTCGACCGAAATAGTGCATAGGATTCACTTCCAGAATAAGAGGGGCACTGTTGTTTACGAGGCTAAAATCGACAAGAATTACGAACCAAAGACACGTTACGAAAATGCCACAGCCCCAGCATTCGAAGTCATCTACGACGTGACAGTCACGAACGACGACGTTGAAAAACAGACCAGGTCAATATTGGACATGTATCAGCACCAGAATCTCCAGCTCGATCAAAGTGAGGTCAGAGCCATGGTAGATCAAAGGTGGAAGGATAACATCCACTCCGTCGAAAACAAAACTTTGAGCATTCAGTCGCCGATCCTGATCAACGCGATATATGAAGTGATCACCTACTACCCGGGCGATGCTGCACGCAAGAAAGGAGGCGCTCTAGTCATTCGATCGCCGTTTAGAATGCTCCAGTTATACAGAGACGAGCTTCGGTCATACCATGATGCATCATCACAAGATCCGGAAAAGAGGACTCTTTGCTCTCAACTCCAGATGCTGCTTGAAACGATGCGTCTGGACGACAATGGGAGTATTGACAAAGCGATGAAGCTGTACAGAGAGAAGGAAAAGGTCACGTTCGACATGCTCTGGGTCGTTCTCTACCCGGGCAGGTTCGTCTACACTACCATTGATGGCCGCAGTTGTGGGGCAGTTATTCGCCTCCTGGCATGGGAAAGTCCTGAAACAGAGCCAGATCCCACGGCGGTGACTGTGCATATGTGGCGTCTGTGTTTCGATGGTATGTGCTTGACAAAGATAGGCAATTAGTTCGCTGATTGTTTCAAGGCCAAAAAATTATTCGTCAGCCGCATGAAGAACAAATTCGTTGGTTCGGTGGAGAACAGGAAATTTCGAACCTGCCGATACGCCCGCGGCCTGAGGAAATGGACGACGCACAACGCCGTTTGATCGAGAGGGGCGAGAAACACTTTAATATTCTCAAAGCCCGGAATGCTTATATGTATCACACCGGCAACCTCCTGTCAGATGGCGGCTCACGGGTAGGCTACTCTCTACTTGATAACACCATGGTCATTGCCACAAGCTAACAATTCTCAGTATGAAGGACGTATCATCATCGACCCGTATCTCGATAGACAAGTGAACAAGTCAGAGAAACCCCAACAGAACGTTGATTTGCTCGCAAAAGTCTTTGGTATGCAGGTATCTCCTGATGCGGACGATCGACGTGTAGGCGTTGGGTCCCAGAAGAAATTTCGTTGGGAAGGCTATCACAATATCGATCCTTTGAAGCAAGACAGCCTTGACAATAACAAATATTTTCTCATGGATTACAGCATTCGAGCCTTTGCCCTCAAATCTCGGAAATGGGGTATGCATCTTCATATGGACTCTCTTTCAATGACCTACATACTAATCGAGATTAGTTACCGTGGAGGTAGAGAACCTCACACCAGGTAGGTCGCCAATCTCACAATTGTATGTGGTAAGCAACTTACCGAAGCCAAGTCTACGACAGCAGATCCAAGGAGAAAGCGAGGAGATTGGGAGACAGATTGGAAATGGATGACAACGATAAGAAGCTGTTCGAATGTCTGATCACGCAATTCGTCAAATCCTCAGGAAAACACGGAGAGGAGACTCAGATGAAACATCAGCTTGCCGATATGATAGACGGGAAAGGAGACAGCTTGATATTCTTGCTCTATGGGCCGCCCGGCACGGGCAAAACAATGACAGTAGAGTGGATAGCGGAGAAGACCCGTGAGTTCACAAAATTGTCGGCAAGGGAAGATACTTACGGTTGCCAGAACGCCCTTTACTTTCGCTCTCTGCCGCTGAACTTGGTAAGATGAATACTTTTACACCCTTAAAGATCAAAGCTGACTGTTTCCAGGTACTAGTGGTACGAATTTCGAGCAAAAGCTGAGGCAATACTTAGCTTGGGCTGAGAGCTGGAACGCCATAGTCCTTCTTGATGAAGCAGATGTCTACATAAATCTGCGGCGAGCGGAGAATAGCCTACAGCAGCAGGCCCTCGTTGCCGGTATGTCACCCACCTGCGCAGGGTGAAACATGCTGACACCCTGCATAGCATTATTGAGGTCCATGGAATATTATCGGGGAATAATGTTCCTGACGACTAACATCTACGCACGAATAGACTCAGCAGTTCTTGATCGCATTCATCTAGGAATGAAATACGAAATGGATAAAATCAAGCGGGAAAAAATTTCCAAAACATTCTTCGAATGGTATGAGGAAAAAGGCCTGAGCTTTGGACAGACGGTCCAGCTAGAATTCCAAAATCGCGCCGAGAAGCATGACTTTAATGGTCGAGAGATCAGGAATGGTAGGTCAACGGAACCACTCAAGTGATTTATGTACCTATTCGTGAGCTAACATCAAATGCGAACCAGCCCTACACCTCATAGTCACATTGGCCATGGACCAAGCGAACGAAGATGCGGACCATAGTGGACAATCAGCAAGCAAGGTCTACGGGGCTCCCGAGGCCACCAATTCGGATAAGCTTCAGGTCACTTTGTCACAAATGAATCAGGTTTTCAACCGACTTGTTGGGTTTAAAACGCAGATGAGTAAGTACCGCGGTCGCCAGGCGCGGATTGCGCGTGAGGAGGAGTTTCCAGATGATACGAACTGAAGTCTGTCATGATCAGAGGGGTGTGCGCAAGAAGCAATGTACTATAATATGAAAGAATTAAAAGCTACTCTTAAACTCGCAACGAACTGAGTCATCGTTCTTCTTTAAGCTGCCGGAATCGCGCCTGTTGCCCTCAACCGCAGTCCTAGAGCTTTCAAACCGATCAATCCGTTTCGACGACGTTATTATCGAAGAAGGCATAGACCTTAGTTCTATCATCCTCTTTACTGGATACGATCATAGCTATACTGTTCTTGAGCTCTGAGCTACTGAACGATTGTGAAACAATCAACTTCGTTCCCGAAAGCAGCCCCATTGTCCAACATCTCTACCAGTATATAATATGTTCTCAAGCAATTGTATTTTATACAATTCTACAACCATAGTCCTGCTATATCTCGTGAATGATTAAAGTTGCCGCCAGCTTGCGGCTAGTCACTCCAATCATTGACTCTCTACCCCTTGTTGAAGTTTAATGCAGGAATGTAAGAGTATAATTGGGAGACAGGCACGTGAGGACGCAAAGGATTGCGCTAAAGCGTATATAGTTTGCGGGAACTCTGCAACCTCCTAGCTCTGTAGTCAATATAATTGTGTCCAGCCTATTGTGCTTAGATAGCACGTCGTAAAGGTTCATATCCTGACTAGGACTTCTATCGCTAAAAAATTATAAAAACAACAGAGAACAGGTGACTTTAGGATCCAAAACCTTAGGCAAGGCGTTTGACGGACGGAAGTAAAACGGAGAATAAAGGTCATATATAAAAAAGGCAGGCCGGGATAGAAACTGCCTGGAAATGCGTGTGTAGTGGTGACTTATTTGGGACGCCAGGCTAGGGAAGGGGGCACTTTTGGGCCCCTCGCTAAAAGTTGATAGTATTTAGTAAAATAGATGAGCCGACATAGCAAAGCTGAGCCGGGCCTGAGCCAGCCTGAGCGAAGGTAGCGCGAGATCACGTGAGCCAGATGGTTGGCAGGCGTCGAGAATCGGGTCATGGACCACGGCAGCCACAACGCTCGCCATGGCTTCTTGTAAAGTCCAAATTTTTGAAAACGACTGAAAAGGAGAATAACAAAGTCCGAGAATGACGCCCGCCTGATTATATCGTACGGAAGGGGGTTTTCAGAAATCACCGCCACCCCCCCTGCAAGGCGGTGAGATTAGCGTCCCGCTGTTCTAGCATCTTCTCTTTCCTCAACACTCTTATTATTTAACAGCTCTTATAGTCTCACAGCTCTTATAGCTCCTTTACTCTTGTTATAACGCTTGCTAATATAGCCTGTACACCTAAAAGAAAGATCTCCCGACAAGAATATAAAACGCCTTAACGCTCCCGATTTCGCGTATACTTTAAATATAAATATTCAAAATCGCGAGCTACTTACTTTATTAAAGTTTCTCGATTAACTGCAAAAGATTAGATTATTACAAGAAACCGACAGACTAGGAAGAAATAACTTAATAAACTTCTTATTATTTTAAACGAAAAAGTAAAAAAGATAATTTAATAAATAATAAATTATTTTAATTAATAAGTTTTATTTTTTTATTAAATTATTAACGTTTTTAATATTAAAGCTTTTAATAATTTCTTTTTATATACATTTACTTATTTTAAATATTATTATATATTTAATTATAAAAGAATAAAAACTTAAATATTAAACTTTTTTAATTAAAAATTAAAATTAATTAAAAAAATATTAATAAAAAAATCTTTATTATAAAAAAATCTTTATTATAATAAAATTATTATTTAAATAATTATATAATAATATTTAAAGATTTTATAAAAATAAAAAAAGTAATAAAGACTTAATTATATTTAATTTAAATTTTATAATAATTAAGCTTTTATTTATTATATAATAATTATTAAATATAATTTTAAAAATAAATTTATAATTTTATTAATAAAAAAAATAATATAAAAAAAGTATAAATAATAAATTTTATAAAGTTTTTTAAAAAATATTTATAAAAAAAAATAATTAATATATTAAAAAGTTTTATATAAATAAAACTTATAAAAAAATAAATATAAAAAAAATAATAATAAAGTTTAAATAAAATATTTTATATATTTAATTAATTAATTTTTTTATTTTTTAAATTTAAATTTAATTAAAAATATATAAAGAATTTTAAAAAATAATAATTAATGTTTAAAAATATAAAATAATTATAAAGAATTTTAATAAATATATAAATTTATTTTTAAAATATTTAAAAAAAAAAAATATAATTTTAAAAAAATATATAAATTTATTAATAATATATTAAAATAATATATAATTTATATTTAATTTAAATATAAAAAATAA
>Ga0302221_10002029_pt1 | contig 12771 bp, 2 predicted proteins | sample II_Palsa_E2_1_FD_193517 | JGI IMG/M metagenome (GOLD analysis project Ga0302221, IMG submission 193517) | Peat permafrost microbial communities from Stordalen Mire near Abisko, Sweden - II_Palsa_E2_1 | ecosystem: Environmental > Terrestrial > Soil > Palsa > Peat permafrost | place: Sweden... | reverse complement strand
TAGTTGGAACGCACAAACCCCTCACGGTCTCACCGAGTTACCGGAACACGAGTACGGCAACACGCTCTCATTCTTCCCCAGGTTTCAAGGGCAAGGTACAGTAAGATGTACTTCGTTCAAAGGGCTCAGTCATTGGTCCAAGATCCCTGGTTTGTCTGTGCACTAAGGCCCCTAGGGGTGCACTTATTTATCCCTACTACCAAGTAGTGATCTAGTTCTCACCTCAGGCCAGGCTCTTTGTTCCTTTAGAGCTTTGATTCCAAAGGATCGCCATCTACCGCTATCCATACCGTGAATCGATGCCTGGCCTTATTGAGCAATCACTATAATGATGCTGCTGGAGACAAAGGGTCTCAGGTCTCAAGCTGCATCCCCTTTCCCACTGACGTGCGTTTAGTTTCTATGTATGTATTCTAGAATCTCAAATGATTGGTATTTTCCCCGTTTCATACAGAGTCTTTGAAATTGGGAACGCCAATACCGCAGCCATCAAAAGCCATCATCAGCACAAAGCAGAAAGGGGGCGTTTTGAATTCCGTACAGCCGGAATTGTTCATGAAATTCTGGCTCCACCCGAAATCCAGTGATGGGATTTGAATTTCCCCTAACACTTGCAAAGGAGGTTTCTGGCACAGTGCGTTGTCCATCCCGACACATCCCCGCCAAACTTGCAGCGGGAGCGAGGCGGGTATTGATGACCCGCGGAGTACTGTACCCAAGCGCATCTGAAGTTCAGCTTTATGACTCCAGTCTTAAACAGTTTTGAATCCAATAAAATGACTTTTGCGATGTCGAATGAATAAAGCAATAAAGTCGGCTCAGCCTACCTAACTCAACCAGGACATAGGCGGAGCATGCTTTCCAATCGGGATAGCCAGCTGAAAATGGCCGTTTTAGGCAATTCTGCTTGGTGCAATCAAATTTGAAATATCGCGGAAAGTGAAAGGCTGAGGTACTGACTTTTTGCAGTTGCTTCTTAGTAATCTCAAGTACCACTGTCTTTATAAAGCGATCGCAACTATAGATGGATATTAAAGGATACAAGTTTTAAAATCATTAATAGGGGGCGCTCGTACCTTTAAGTACCCACGAGATTTCTCGCTTAATTTTAGCTGTGTTTCCCTACTGATGATGCAAAGCGAGTCATGTGCGGTACCTTGTAGAACTTGTGTAATCATTAACGCCACGAACTTACATGTGAGGGCACTTGCTTACAGTGGCTTCTGGGTATATTATAAGCCTGGCGCAAGTACCAGACATGCACCGACTCATCTTCGAGCAGAATCGCCGAAAACGGCCATTTTCAGCTAGCCATCTCAATTGGGAAGCATGCTCTGCCTATCTCCCGATTAGGTTAGATAGGGCTGAGTCGACTTAGCAAAAGTCATTTTGACATGTGGGTGAACTTGAATTAGGAGCGAGCTATCGAAGTGGCTGTCTTCTCTGGGGCCATAGGATGAGTTACGAAGTACGAGTCAGTTGTCAAGCTCAAGATCTTCAACCCCTTGATGTCTGTGCATCCTTTGGGCCAGAAATCTGCAAGGATGAATGCCACCGGGAACGTGGCTGATCATAGGTAAATCGCTAAGCGCTACCGGCCGCATTGAGACAAGCACTGTTTAGGACGACCCCGCCCCCGCTTGGATTCCAAACGCTTTTGATATGTGCCCAATTGGGCAGCTATCTGTTAGACAAAGGGGTTATATCGAGTCAGATGGGGAGAGGAAGAAGATCTCGCACATGGCAAGTAGATCATCACTTGGGAGAAAAGCAGTTGTGGAGTTTTCTATGAATGCACGTGAGGAAATAACGTCACAGATCATTGGCATTTTAGAGGGTTCTCCATCTTGGGAAGCGAGGGGTGCGGGGAACCGCAGCAGAACCCCAGTTGATGGTTCGATGTCAACAAGTGTCGCTTCCGTCTAAGGATCGAAGCAATCAATTCCTAGACTTTTCAGAAGCCTTTACAAGGATTTAAATTAAGTTAACCTTTGAGAAAGTAGAGGGCCAGCCCTCCACCCGAACCATGTTTTCAAGCCAAGATGGGGAATCCCTGACCCCACACGCGACATGGACAACCCCACCCTGTACATTATGTAGCGTACCATGGGTGAAGGTGCCAGGGTATCGGAACACTTACTTCACTGCATTGACCTTCGGTCGAAGTGCTCGGAATTTCCGAATACCGGTTAGGAGACATACGTGGTAGAAGGGGGGCCTAGATACGACTGGTGCGCTGAATTTAAGCCCATTCGAGGATGAACGTGCCAACTTTTCCCTTTTCACTGATTTGAAACTATTAATATAGGTTTCAAAAATTTCCGAAACAAAAGCTAAAGCAAGCGGATGTTCTTTTTGGCTTTCGAACTTATCAGGCTGTCAGATAGGGTGGGGTCCTGCTTCGGCAGCATCCGGTATTTGGGGCTACTGGTTCGGTCCGCGACGGTCTCCTGGCGTCTGACGGAAAGATGGATGACCCGATCCTACTGTAGGGAAAGACATAGAGTTTTTTTTACCACAGATTTCCGTGCACTCAATTCTTTTCTTCAGAAATAGATGAGACATGATCCACGTGCGTTTCGTTTCACTGCAAAGTGACTTTTCTGACAGTCCGTAGATTTTGAATCTGAATATCCCAAAGCATCAGGCGTGCATCTGCTTAGCTTTGTGCTGCAAGAACTATATGCAGGTACTCATAGGGTGGGGTAAATCGCTTATAAGATTCGAAGATGCCTGTTAGAGGACATAAAATCATCATCTTCATGATACTTGGGGGCTCATCTATGTGAAAAAGTGTTAGTCAAAGAGCATCATGGCAAAGTCTAACGGCATGTGCTTTTACTTTAGTATACAAGTCGGGTCTCGGAAGTCCTCGTCGGCATTTCCTTGCAGTGAGGAGGCCGACTTCTGTTACAACACAAGCTGGCCCGGCCCGGGTGCGCGAGTAATGTGTAAATCACTTAACCGTAAAATGACGAATCGGCAGGGTGGAACGGTGTGGCCATGCAAAAGCACTTTCATTGAGAATGCAATACTGGGCTGAAGGCCGAATCCTTTCATGCGTTAGTTAACTCAAGGATCAATTTATTCAGTGCGCTGCGTTCTTGGGCCGATGGAGAAAGTTTGCACAACGCACAGCATCCAACAGAGAATGCTGGATGTTGATTCGTGAGAACTGAGCCGAATGCGAGTCTGAAAGCTCCTGTAGAGATTTCTTCTCCATATTAACTGGAGATAGCAGTATACTTTTGTCTAAGGGAATCATGAATCATGTTGGAGATTAAGGAGAACTACATTAGGCTGCGGGAGGATGGGATATTCGATTCTTCTCCAATTAATGCTTCTAACACTACATATACCTAGGGAGCACGGTGAGTGGCCCCAATGGCTCGGGCCGAAGCATTTGGGAGTACGGAAAGTAGCCCCGAATAGATCCGAATCCCCCGCGTAGCCGATAGGTTGCCGTCAGGTTGCCGTCAGGTTGCACTAAACCGTGCGCGCCAAACGAGCAAATCAAACCAATACAAAGTTTGACGAAGGCCCTCTGACTTGCTCGTTTAGCTACCCTAATTTTAGTGAAATGTGACGGCAGCAGATCCGGTATGTGGGGATAGGGGACAAGCATCAAGTGCCTGTGCAGTCAGTCAATGTTTTGGCTGGGTAGACCGCCCCCTGCGTTAATCTGCTGCGTGTTGCCTCTTCACTTTCGAAAAGGGGCCAGACATGGCTCAAGCTGAGTGCAGAATGGATACGGGAAGAGCCTGGGGAACCACAGGGATTTTCCTCTCTTAAAGTTGCACATCATGCATGGTTTCCCGGTTCCCGGTTCTTAAGCTCAGAAGATCCACCCAAAGTGCTCCACACCCAAAGGAAAACTTACTTCTAACTCTCACACGAAATCCAAAGTACTAGAAACCTAGTGCTACTAATCTTGGCTAATTCATGGAAAACCGCTCTAAGCATACCAACGATGTCGACTTCGAATCCGCGTGGGGCGTCGGTGGTGATCATCAGTGTCGTCTTCTTGATACTTGCAGCCATATGCATCTCGATGAGACTCTTCGCAAGGCTCATTGTGTTGAAAAACTCTGGTTTTGACGAGTTGGCCATTTCTGCCTCATTTGTGTGTCTAACTGCCCTCAATGGTTTCTATCATGGATTGAGTCGAGACTAATCTTACTCTCAGGTCTGCTCGATTGCTCTCCTGATCCTGACAGCAGAGCGTAAGTTTGCTATTACTATCCAAAACAACTCTGGCTCTGTTCCTAAATATTTTATAGAGGTTAGATATGGAGAGGGTTTAACATATGATGTTGTGGTGGCCAAGAATCCAGAAGACTTCACACAACAGTTGAAGGTAAACATATTCTCTTTCCAACAATTCCTACAAGTGATCCCGCTGACTGATTTAATCAAAGTATTTGTGGATATCAATCCTCTTCTACAACGCTTCTCTCTGCTTAACTAAGATTTCAATCATCCTACAGTACCTGCGCGTTTTTGTTGGCAACGGAATAAGGCGCGCTTGCTGGGCAACACTCGCTTTCGTTATTTGCTACGGCATCTACACCATATTGATCAGCACCTTCGCATGCGTTCCAATCTCGGGTTTCTGGTCACCTACTCCAGACATGCATTGTGTCAACAGGAAGTTTTCGTGGTTCTTCAACGCCTCGTTCAACATCTTGTCGGATTCCATCATCCTGATTCTGCCCATGCCGACACTGAAGTCACTTAAACTTCCAACTCGACAGAAGATTGGAGTCATGATGATTTTTGCTCTGGGTGGATTGTGAGTACCCTCCCCCAATAGCCCGCGACCTCGGACTAACTGTACGAAGTGTCTGTCTCGTTAGTGTTCTCCGCCTCCAAAGTCTCTATGTCATCTCCAAGTCTCTAGATCCTACATGTAAGCCTCTCAACCTCCATCCCCAGCAAGCGAATTGAATCTTACACACTTACCAGATGACAACGTCGGCGCTTCCATCTGGTCCAACATCGAGGTCTTCACTGGCATTATGTGCGCCTCGCTCCCCGCAGTCAAACCCGTCGTCGGAAAGCTGTTCCCTCGTCTTCTATCATCGACCCGAAGCGGCTCGGGCAGAGCGACCTTCCCTGATACCGGCTTCGGAAACAACACCAGTGTACGACCAATCCGACTCGATGATGTCGATACTGGTCGCAAGACCGTCACCAGAGTAGAGGTGAATGAGACAGGGGATTACAATCTGCGGGAAAGCAGCAGCAGTGGCAATCTCGGCAAGGACAAGGACATTTACGTCACTACTTCCATGAGACAGGACGTGGAGAGTAATGCCGAGAGCAGAAGTCAGGTTGGGAGCGAGAACGACCTGATCTTCCAGCGTCCGTGATATTCCCTTTTGGTGTATATTTTGCTCGGCTTTTTGGCATGTTCATCAGTTCTTTGGCCCTTGTCTTATTAGAGTCTGTTCGTGTTTTGGGCTGTTTAGATGGAACTTCTAAGTTCTAGCTTTGTTATATAATAATTTAGGCTCACGCTTCTAGGTTGGAGTTGGGAACTCATGGTCAGCGGGCACGGAAAAGTTAAGCATGGAATGGAAATGGTGACAGATGATACGAAAATAATGAAATCATCTGACTCCATATTATTGGCATCTAAGCCCCCTATTGTCTCTTCGCGCTCCATTTTCAAAATACATTTTGCTTTTAAAGAGTTGGGGAACTGATATTGTGTTGTTGGCTTTTATTTGCCTTATAAAGATGACATTAGGATTTTTTGGAAATGCAGTTTTTGCCCTTGGTAAAGAAGTTGGAGAAGGCGGGAAGGAGGGAGAAGAGTTTGAAGTCGTCTATATATTTTGCTTTCTCGTCTCGTAATTACATGCCAAAGAAACAAGATAATCGTCCAAATACCATTCTCTTTGCAAGAGCAAATCTCAATACTATCGCTATAAAAAGTCCCATTAATCAATTCTCCGTCTCACAAAATAATTCATTGGATCATTGGGTACGGGGGTAACCGCGTGAAATATTTTCTCCATACAAGAGAATCAATAACACCTTGTGCCTTTTCTCAAAGGGTCTACTTCACCAGGAAAACCAAGCCCACCTTCCTGGTAGGCCTTAGGTCACTCCCCCTCAGTAGCCCAAACTGCAAACTCGTAGCGAGCAATTCCTACCGAGTAGCTTTGCAGCAAAGAGAGTCCCTGGTCAGACCAGCTAGAGATGGATCCCTTGTGCTGCACATGATAGAAGAGTACTAGGGGAGGTGCGAGTGTTGGGAGGGCGTTTGCGCTTGCGGGGTGTTGTGGATACTGGGTGTTGCGTTGTTGGGAGTGCGGGCTGTTGGTGAGGGCGTTGCCCTTACGAGCCCTACCTCAAAAGTCTGTGTTTTTAGGCCATTTCGCTAAGAAACAAACCCCATAACTATTTTGAACGCTTTTATTTTATATTCAGGATTTGGTTTTGAAACTTTCTAAACACACTCTAGCTTCTTTCATCTTCTGCGCTTAAAGGATATTAAGTTTTAATCTATATTTGTTAAGAAATTATAAAGTAAAGTAGGCGATTTCGGTTTTACGATACCTGAAAAACTCGCTAAAAACACAGACTTTTGAGGTCGGGCTCGTTACTGGGTACCGTTAACTCGGAGCGCATGCAGTTGGTGAGGGCGTTGCGCTTACTGGGCGTTGCGATACCTGGGAGTACTATGAGGGCGCTGCGCTTACTAGGAGTCTTGGCAACTGAACGCTCCAGTGTGCAAACACTTCCAGTCCAACTCACCCGAACATGCTGCTCTCTTCGGGTCGGAAAAAACTGACCGATTTTGGCACCTCAAACAACATCACAACATCAGCATTTACCTTGCGAATAAATCGAACTAAAAAGATTCTTGCGACTTACTATAACTCGTGTAAGGTTAGACTCCCTCTTTTTTCAGTTGCCTCCTATTCTCTTAAAAACGTGTATTGGAGAAGGTAGTTTTGGTGTTCGCGCAAGGGCCAATTTCGGCCAGTTTTTTCCGACTCGAAGAGCTGCTTTACCGAGCCGATGTGTGATGCCTCAGGTAAGAGATGCTCAAAGGCCTGAGCTGGGTGAGCGCTCCTCTACACCCAGCAGCAATTCCTTATCTCTAAATTCGAGAAACGCGAAATGCAAAGGCCTACGAGGGTCTGCGAAATGCGTGTACCATTTAAGGCTAGGATGGCCCCTCTCCCTCCCAGTTCTACATTCAAGAATTGTCAATCATGCGCCGAAGGTCACGCCAGAAGAGATCTGGGCTCACGCGAAAGCGAACGGCTGTAAACTGGGACTCTTATACACCAAACAACCGACGATTTATTCTATAAATCGGCCAGTTTGACTTCCCATTATCATTACCATTCGCGCCATTTGCGCCAAATCGACAGAGCGCCTCCCACCACCATCCCCTTAACCTGCTTCCCTTTGTACATTCACCCTATGTTATTACTACCCCTTACTGTTACTGGCGTTTATTATTGAAACCTTCACTTTATATATATATCTTTTCACAATAGCCTCTCAATTGAAATTGAGTTAGGTAGCCTGGGGGCTCTCAATCAACCAATCAAGGGGCTCCCCTTAGTTCACTGTTCTGCCAAAAAGAATCACTTATACCTTGCAACGTAACGGTTTCGGGCAAATGAAGGGCGAATAAATTATACACTACTTATATAACGAGGTAAGTATTAAATGAGTCCCGGCCTCGGTAAATTTCGCTGCAAAAACGACCAATATAGAATATACACAATCAACGTTGGACTTTGAGCTTATTGATTAAAGCAGGATAGAGTCGGTAACAAGGAAAATAATTCTATAAAATAATAAGGTCGTAGCTTGTATTATTGTTGTGTCGCAAATGATTAAAAGTCGTGTACGGCAGGATTTTAGGCGATGAAGTGTTACGAACCACCATTGAGGCCTGAGGCTCGGGCATGGGAGAGGCCATGTCACAGAGAACCTAGTGGCATATGACGAGGTCACATGGGGGGTCACGTGATGGATCCCGGTGGATCCGCTTACGAGGAACAGGGATCCATGGGATCCAGGACTCCTTGGGGATCCAGTACGGCACGAAGGACTATATAGGGAAGTTATATTCCCGAGTAGATAAAAGTCTTATACTTAATTTAAATAATATTTTTTATATACTTATAATCGCGTAATACTTTAAGATATTATTCGATAATATTTACTAGACTTATCAAGACTCTTTATCTAAAATCCCTTAAATCCCTAATATATTAAAACTTATTTTTATTATAACGGATTATAAATATTATATTTTAAATATCTTTATATAATAATACTAAATTAAAATAAATTAATTATATTTATTAAAGAAAATAATAATAAAAAAAAAATTATATAAAGACAAGAGATATTTATCCTAAAAAAGAACTTTATTTCTAAAGATTTTAAGATTAAGTTATTCGATAAATTTAAGAAAAACTAATTTAAATTAAATTTATTCTTAGTCTAGTATAAACTTTATATAGTCTTTAATAAATATAAATTTAAAATAAAGACTTAATAAATCTTATAGATTATTATAATATTATAAAAAAATATTTTTAACTAGATTAATTTATTTTTAATTAATTATATAAAGTATAAAAATAAATAAAAATAATATATTATAGTTATAAAAAATAATATTATTAAATATTTTTATATTATAAAAGAATTTAATAAAAAAATATAATAAATATTTAGAGATATTAAAAAAAAGATTATAATAAAATAAAATCTTAAATATTTTAAGTAAAAGAATTTAATAATAATTTATACGACAAGCTTTTAATAATTAATAATAAAAATCTAGTGGGGCAAGGCGATATTATAATATTAATTTTATATTAATCTTAAGGATAAAGTCAAGAATAAAATAACTAGGTTTAAAAAATCAGACGACTTATAGGAATTTATTATATTAATAATTAAGATTAATAATTAAATATATAAATATAGTTTAAAGAAATAAGAATAATACTTACAGGAATATAAATAAAAAAAAATTCTAGGTAAATATTATTTATCGATAAAATTAAATATTATTATTAAAATAATAAAAAAAAAATAAGTCTTTAAGAAAGAAATATAAAAATAATAAGAAAAGAAATTATACTTTAAATATAAATTACCGGGATATAAGACAAGATTTTATCGAAAGAATAAAATATTATAAAAAAAAAAAAATTTTATATTATGAGTAGGAGTAGGGGCTATAATATACCAGAAATATATATAATTAATTAGATAAAAGAATACTTAAAAACTTATAAAGTATTGAGATATAATTAATAATATTAATAATGACTATTAGATATTTTAAAAAAATAATTAAAAAAAAAATATATATATATATAGATTAATAATATTAATAAAACTAATAATTTAATAAAATTAAATATAAATAAAAAAGAATTATTGGCGTCAGGATAATGGCCGGAAATTATATAAGTAGGAATATTATTTATATAGCCCGATAAATGGCCAAGAATAAAAAAAATATGGGAAGTGATTTAGAGAAAAGTATTTTTAAGAGATAACGATATTAGAGAATAAATATTAATTCTATAAAATAATAAGTTAGATATTAGATAAAGGGAATTAGGTAAAGTCTTCGCTAGAGGATTTAACTAGGGAATATAATAAAAAATAATATTCTAGGACTATTAATAAATAGGATAAAGAAAAATTAATAATAATTAAATATATATATTATTTTTATTTAATCTAGAATTTATATCCAAATAAAAAAAATCAAATAATAAAGAAATATAAAAATTATTAATATAAGAATAAGATTAAAAATTATAAATAAATATATAAAATAATATTTAATTCTTTTATAAATTATATTCTCTTAAAATAATTCATGGATTTAAAATTAGATAAATATATAAAATATAAATAATAAAATTATTTAAAAAAATATCTTAATAATAAATTAATATATTTTAAAAATATTATAAAATAATTAATATAAAAAAATAATAATTTATTATAATAATTATTATTAAAATAATTAAATAAAGTAATAAAATAAAAATTATAATTAATTTAAAAGTTATAAAGAATTTTATATTAAAAAAAATAATATTATAATTAAAACTAGAAACTAAAATTAAATATTATTTTTATAAATTAAAGATAATTAATAAAGAATTTATTAATAAAGAATCTAGAATAATAAAAATAAAAATAATAAAGATTATATTTAAAATATCTAGAAAATATTTAAAATATATTATTTTTAATATTATATTTATTAAATAATATAAGATTATTTTAAAAATATCTTAAATTTAATATTATAATTTTAATATTAACTAGGAATAAAATATATTATTATAGAATAAATATTTTAAGAAATATTTATTTATATAAAAAAAAAAAAAAATTAATTTCTTTAAGAAATCCTAAAAAAATATATATTATCTCTTAAATAAAATTAAAATACTTAATAAAAAAAAACAAGATCCACTTTTAAAGTAAATATTAAAAGAATATAATAAGTTTATAAAATTATTTAAAGAGGAAATAAATATTAAGACCTTATCTTAATATAAATAATAAAATTATAAAATATTATTAAAAAAAAAAAATTATCTTTTTTATTAATTTATTAAATATCGAAGGACGACTTTAAGACGTTAAAAAAATATATTAATAAAAATCTAAAAAAGGAATTTATTAAATTATTAAACTTATTAGTAAGGAATTTAATATTATTTATATTAAAAAAAAAAAAAAATTTATATTAATTATTAAAAATTAAATATAATTATTATTAAAGATTATTATATATTATTATTTATAAATAAATTACGAGATAAATTTAATAAAGTAATAATATTTATTAAACTAAATTTATATAAAATATATAATTTTATTTATATAAAAAAAAATAAGAAATAAAAAATAATATTTTAATATAAATATAATTATTTTAAATATTAGATTATATCTTTTAGACTTATTAATATATTAATAATATATATAAGAATAATTAATATTATTTTTAAAAAATACTTAAATAAAATATATATTATATATTTAGACAATATTTTAATATATTTAAAAATAATAAAATAATATATAAAGAATATAAAAAAAATATTAATAATTTTATTTAAAGCACGACTATTTTATAAATTAAAAAAATATATATTTTATTAAAAAAAAAAAATTTCCTAAAATATATTATTATTCCCGGAGAATTATTTATAAATTTATTAAAGATTAATATAATTCTGGAATAAAAAAAACCAACCAGTATTAAAAAAATATAATTTTTTTTAGGATTTATAAACTTTTATTAAAGATTTATTAAAAAATATTTTATTATTATTATTTTATTTATAAAATTAATAAAAAAAAACAAGAACTTTAAATAAATTTATTTAATATAAAGTACTTTTAATTAACTTAAAAAAAAATTTATATATATATTTATATTCTTAATATTTAATCCAAAAAAATAAATTATTATAAAAATAAATTTATTGGACTATATCTTTAAAGTAATATTAAGTCAATAAGGCGAGTATTAAAAATAATAATCAATAGTGTATTATTCTTAAAAATTATTTTTAATAAAACTTAATTATAAAATTTATAATAAAAAACTATTAATAATTATAAATATCTTTTAAGAATAAAAAATATATTTAAAGAAGTTTAAATATTAAATATAAATTTATATTAATTATAAAAATCTTATTTATTTTATTATAATAAAAGAATTTAATTAATAATAAATATACTAGACAGAAATATTTATTATATATAATTTTTAAATTTTATATATTAAAAAAATAAAAAATACTAGAATAAATACTTTAAACAAAAAACTAAAATATTTTATTAATAAAATATATAAGTTAAAAATAATTTATTAATATTTAATATATAATAATTTATAATAATTATTAATTCTTTTATCGATATAAATAAATAAAATAAATAAATTTAAAAATAATATATAATAAATATTATAATAAAAAAATAATTAAAAAATCCGCAAGAGGACTTTGGCCTTAATTTTTATAAATTATTATTATTTTAAGAATAAATTTATATATTTTTTAAATATAAAATTTTTTTTTATTAAATATAAATATAGACTACTAGTTTATAAACATCAGGAAATATAAAAAATACTAGAGTAAATCTTTAAAATATATTATTTTTTAAAAATTAAAAAAATTATAAAGAATATAATATAAGATTATAATATTTATATATAAAATAAAATTATAAAATATATTTTATATAATAAAATATAATCTTATAATATATTTTTATAATCTTAAAAATTTATTATTATAAATTTTATAATTAAGTTATTATTCTTAAGAGAATTATAAATAAAATATAAATATAATTTTATTTTAATTATTATAAATAAATTAATAAAATATATATATATAATATTATATAATAAGTCTAATATAATTAAAAAATTATTATATATTTTACTTTAAATTATTATTATAAATTATAAAACTTTAAAGAAAATTATTTTAAATTAAGATAAATTATTTATATTTAAATTCTAGACTATATTAATAATTTTATTAAAAATAAAAAAAAAACTATTATTAATATTTTATTTATAAATAAATAAATAAATAAAAAAAATTAATTAAATAATAAAAATATATTTATATTATTATATTAATTATTAATAAAATAATTAGATTAAACTATTATCCTTAATATAATATTTATATAATAATATAAAATTAAAAATTATAAGTA
>Ga0302221_10002028_pt1 | contig 12772 bp, 8 predicted proteins | sample II_Palsa_E2_1_FD_193517 | JGI IMG/M metagenome (GOLD analysis project Ga0302221, IMG submission 193517) | Peat permafrost microbial communities from Stordalen Mire near Abisko, Sweden - II_Palsa_E2_1 | ecosystem: Environmental > Terrestrial > Soil > Palsa > Peat permafrost | place: Sweden... | reverse complement strand
GACGTCAAGATATTAACTCCGGACTGGCTTCAGGAATCTGGATTTCTAGAACGGCACATTACAAATTCTGCGGATAGTTAACAGAGTATTTGGGGTGTCCTATGTGCAGAGATTTCTGGTTGGCTACGACGTCTCATGCCGGCATATTTCGAGTCATACAGGGTTGTACGAAGTGTAAAGGGGCATGTGGTTGGGAGGGATGGCACGTGACTCGGATTTCGGACTTGAGATGAGACTTGTCCTTCTTCCCTCGTCAACATCGCAATGCGACAGCTCGACAACACCATATACACGGTATAAGTTATGTAGAATATGGTTTGAATATCTAGGAGGCAGTGATGGCAATACAGGAAGCGTCCCGAATGCCGCGCCTTCTCATTGTCCTACGCCCAGCTTTATCGCAGCATTCCCTCATTGTTTTTGAAATTCACCACGCAGTTTTGCTCCTCAGCTTGACCATTATTACTTCTCTGACAATAATCTACTCTCTTTTGAATACGAACTGACCAGTCTTTTATTATTCGTCTTGGCAGCCTTAAGTCCAGCAAGTCGAATCAACTTTCTTCGCGATGTATCCTCCCCAGGGCAACGAGATACCGCCTTTATCTTCGTACTCCAAATCTTCAAAGAGGTACAGGTACAGTGAGTAGCGATTGCGGCTTCGTGTCTGAAAACCATACATCTTTTGTTATCCTTAATGCCAAGCCTTTTTGGTCAGCGATGAAGATCTCGTGCATCGTATTCTTTGTTGTTAATCCACTATTACGATAAACGAGGATCGCTGCCTTTGCAGAAAGATACGAGGTTCCACAAATACAGTAAAATTCGAAATCGGCTTCAGTTCCTAAGTTACTCTCAATGATTTTATTTTTGACCCATATTTCATGCGACACAATAACCTTAACCCCTTATGGCTAGCTCGACTTAAAGCCCCTGCTGCCTAAGGATTTTGTCACGTCGCCAGTCATCGGCAATATTTCTTTCAAATTAACGGTACGAAGAAGCCTTTTGCTTTTCAGGTTGAGCGATTCGAGAATCTCTAGTGCTAAGAATTATACAGTACGCCATGCAGGTATTACCAAATTTACTTCGCGACATAACCTGTTAAGCTCATTGATTCATTTAGAACAGGCCTATCTTAGAACACGTGATGATTGTTGAAAGCCCATTTTCTGTGGCTTTCTACGATTAGGATCCTACTTCATTCTTGTAGAACCGTCCACTCCGCTGGTGGCTCCAACCATCTGGGTTATCGCTCCATTCAATAGTCGAGCGGTTTTACTCCCGCAACTTGCGCAGGCTCTGCTCCGAAAGTTATTTTGACACAGAATCTCTACAGATAACGAAGTAGCTACATAGCGAAGACTCACCATGTACCTGCTGGCCACTACATCTGACCCGCTGCAATTGATGAGGTTTCATGGTCGAGTCCCAGAATATATCATCCTCTCCCACACATGGGGTGAGGAGGAAGAGGAAGTCTCTTTCCAGGAATTACAAAACGGGACTGGGAAATGCAAGGCTGGATATCAGAAGATCAAGAACTGCTGTGAACAGGCAGCAAGAGACGGATTTCGGTTTGCGTGGATCGACACATGTTGCATTGATAAGACAAGTAGTGCCGAGCTTTCTGAAGCTATAAACTCTATGTATCAGTGGTACAAAGACTCGCGGATATGCTATGCCTATCTTGAGGATGTCGACGGCGTCCAAGATGGGGCACAGTTTTCACCGATGCTCGGAATGGCAAAATGGTTTACAAGAGGATGGACACTTCAGGAACTCATTGCCCCTTCAGTGGTTGAATTCTACTCCAAGGACTGGACGGAGATCGGCACTAAATTAAGCTTGGCTGAGATAATATCTTCTATTACCGGCATACCCCCTACCGCTCTCCAGGACGATGATGTTTCCCGTTTCAACTTTGCCGAGAAGATGTCGTGGGCATCAAGAAGATCGACAACGCGAGAAGAAGACAAAGCTTATTGCCTAATGGGGTTGTTCAATATAAATATGCCTCTACTCTACGGGGAGGGTAGTCGTGCCTTCATCCGATTGCAAGAGGAAATCTTGAAGAAATCAGAGGATTACACGATGTTTGCATGGGCAGATATGGGCTCTTTTGCTACGAGTGGACTCTTGGCCAGCTCCACTTCCGCATTTGATCCTAAATCATATCCATATTCGGATTTCCGTTCTATCACCGAATTCCAAGATATTGCCGGTCAGGCTCCGATCATGTCATCCAGAGGCGTACATATCACGTTACCCGTCCAGGAACGCTATGATCCAGAGACCGGGCCTTATTACATTGCCCACATAGCCTCACTCCGAAGTAATGGTCGGCTAGTGTGTATCCTGCTGGAGAAGATAGATGGAAAGGCTTCTCGGGTAGAAAGGTGTGATCCAGCGTCGCTAGTACTCATGGCAGCGGAAGAAAGCAACAACTTTATCCCCACTGACCTATGTGTCGCCCATCATGATGAGTCCTGGATACCTGTATGGAACAAATTCGGGATTACATGCAGCTTCTTTCCAAATTGTCTCACTGCTACAAAAGTATGGCCATCCGAAGGTACGATAGGAGCACTTGGATCCCGTCAAATCTTTGAGTCTGATCCCGAAAGAACTCATCAGATTTTCGGAGCAATCTTGTGTGAATGGAATAAAGATCAACAGCGGGTCCAATTTTTAGTCCCGCTTGGTTCTACTGGTAATATTCAAGAGTTGCGGTGTGGCATTATCACAGACTTATCAGCTTCTGAAACCGACATATGGACTATGGAAAGCGTCGTGAATTTCTCGGAGACGCGAATGCATTCTGACAATCTAGTCGGAGGGAAACTCAAGGATCGTGTCTTAGCAACTGTTTTCACGCAGGGTCACCGAATCCAGGTAGCTGTCCGCATAAAGAGAGCTCCATCTGTGCATTATTCTGTTATGGAGTATGCTTTGCATGTTTCACTATCAGATATCACTGAAGCCAGGTAGTCAACGAACCATCTCAAGTCTGTGCCGTAGGGGGCCGTCGATTCACACGAATGTTATCACAGAAGGCGAAACTGCCAGACCTCGACGGCAACATCGATCAGCCAGGAGAAAGGAGGAGACGGTCAGGTGATGCAAGGAGCGGAGATCTTGTTGGCCATAAACACACTAGTGCCTCGGCAAATTGTTAAGTAGTACTGTAAGTGATTGAGTACTATGGGGTATATTCAGCCTCACACTGATTTCGCTCTAGCGAAGTCCCTTCCGTAAAGTACCACTCTCATCGCGAAAAACACAAAGGGGATGATATAATCAAGGAGTTAGGAATCTGCGTTCGGTCAGCCGAATTGGCAGTAATTGGCACGTGCTAGAGCTCTCAACTCTCAATACATCAAAGTCCGCAGCTTATAGGTATCTGCTGGCATCGGCTAATCCTCAGGCAGAAGTATCCGTGCCTATTGTAGCTTTTCTAGTACTAGTGCGTCTTAAAATGTGGGTCAAAAATAAAATCATTGAGTGTCCGGAACTGAAGCCGATTTCGAACTTTACTATATCGTATCCTTTCAGTATCGTGTCCTTTCAGCATCTTGTCCTTTCAGCATCTTGTCCTTTCAGCATCGTTTCATTCGTTGTCATCGACAGCTTGGTTGTGTCACTCGATGGCAATTACTAACATAGCACCCAATCTTGCGAAATCGCAGACTGAGCTAATCAGGGATATGATCTCTAGCGGTCTATTATTTGCTAATCCCGAAATAACAAAAGCTGCTAGCTATAGTACCCTTTCCATCCAAGTAATTCGCTCAAATATTTAATACTTTGGTAGCCTTAAAGCCTCTAGCAATAGCGGCGGACATAGAGGAAGCGTCCACCCCCGCGATGCTAAATGCCCTTTGTGAACACTTGCTAGAGAAGCCTGGTTTATATCGCTCAGAAATAGTAGTATTCTTATGGGACGAATTTGAGGTGCTTGTATTAACTTATAGTATAGGTAGGGTACTAGCTAGTAAGAATTAGACTAAGAAGACAATCCGTCGAGTCGCAAATAGACGAAATCCTGATCTACGTGTAACGAACCCAGTCTGCTAGCCCTCTAGTAGTTACCCTTACCTGTGGCGCGCACGGGTGTAGCGGATAATCAGAGGAGTAAGGAGTGGTTCTATTGAAGATCTAAAGCTAAGGAGAGAGGGAGAAGAGAAGCAACGACTGCTAGAGAGTCCAGCTTATAGCTACAGGTCTAATACACGCTAGGTTTGAAGCTGCGCTACTTACAGGCGGCCTGTAACGGACACGTGACCCGCAGGCAGCTTGGCATCTGGGCCTAGGCTTCTGGGCCAGTCCGTGACAAGCAAGTTGAGAAAAGGTTACCACGAAAGGACACTTTGCAAGAAGACAAAGCACGTGCATAATAAATCACAAAGGAGACTAGTTGCAAAGACTTGACGTTAGTGCTTTGTCAAAGCAGCGTCCGCTGACCGTATAAAGACAATAACGTAACAACAAAGATCTAACCAGAATCGCTCTAGTATAACCTGACATATCTTGGCAGCTGCTTTCAATTAAATCAAAATGACATTGAAAGACGAGGCCGCAGTCACTTATCACTGTATGGAATTCACGGGTACGAATTTTCTTTATTCTACGTCGAGGCCGCCGATTTTGCACCGCATTCCAAAGCAAAAATGTCTCGTTCAAGCGAGAGACACCCCTTTGTTTCACTCACCAATCGAAAGCGGACCGCTTAGGGAATTTGATTTCCTCGTTCTCTTTGATGTTTGCGGAAGAGAAGATGCTTTGAAGTATTTATTTCAGATCATCACACCACCACTTTATATAGGTAAGTACCAACCTTTCAGTACTTCTCATACCCATTTCCAAGCCCATCAACTAAAGTCATGTCGATAATTCTATTCGCTGTAGCTTCGTTCGCGGCTATTTCTGAGTCTTTTCTCGTCCCCCTCCCTCAGGATGCGGGGGTCGTCCGCAATTTCACGAGCATCCAGACAATTAAGGTCCGGGGTCCAGGACATTTGCATGTTCCTGTTAACAGGAAGCATCATCGGGGTTCAAAACAGAAGAGACAGTCTTATGACGCCTTGAGAAATGATATAAGTGGATATTCTATTCAAAGTTTGATTCCCCTTTGTTGCTCTTCAAGGCAAATCTAACTTCCTACAGTAGGAATTGGTACCCCTCCTCAGAGTGTGGAAGTGCAAATTGATACTGGATCCTCTGAGTTATGGGTAAATCCTACGTGTTCCAATGCTTGGGATCCGTCAGGTTGCATACTCAATGGTCTCTATTACCCTTCTAGCTCATCCACCAGAGTAGTCTCTTCAAACAATTTTTCCATCACATATGGCCTTGGTTCTGCCTCTGGGGTCTATGTCGAGGACAATATCTTGATGGGGGGTAAGTCACCAATGCTTCACCCATAGCAAGTTGTGGCAACCATGCTAACGTACTACAAAGGTGTAAAGGTAATTTCCCAGCAGTTTGGAGATGCCTCAAAGACAACGGATATGATGGAGGGAATAATGGGCGTTGGATGGGGATATGGATTGGATACACCCTATTACAACATCATTGATCAACTTGCAGCTCAAGGCATTACACACAGCAGAGCATTTAGTCTTGACCTTGCAAGTATCAATGTTGTTCAAGGTAATACTACATCTCTCTTTCGTTTTGGAGTTCATGACTGAGTTATGGCTTGCAGGATCCATAATCTTTGGTGGTATTGATACAATGAAGTATACAGGAGCTCTTGAGAAGCGACCAATCATACCGTACTACCAAGCGCCAGACCACTATCCTCGGTGAGCTCTCTAGCCTACCCTGTCCATTTCACATTCTAACAATACCAGTTACTGGATCTACATGACATCTCTCGGAGTCACGACCCCAGGATCCGGCGTTTCCAAACCTGTCACTACTCCTAGCATCAATCAAGCCATCTTCCCGGACTCAGGCTCCACCTTCTGCTATCTTCCTCCTGCTCTGTTTGCCGGCCTGCTCACCTTCTTCCCTACAGCTGTAAACCAAGGATCAAGTCAATATACAGTTCCCTGCTCACTCAGGGATCAGAACGGAACCATAGACTTCGGCTTTGGAGGAACGACAATCCATGTCTCATATCATGAATTCTTCTGGTTTGATGGCGTCCAATGTTGGTTGGCTGCTGTCCCTAGTACGGAATTTTTCCTTTTGGGAGATTCATTCATGCGTTCTGCGTATAGTAAGTACCCGTGTTCTGATGGTTGTGCAAAAAACTGATTGTGAATAGTTGTATATGACCAAGATAACGCAAATGTTCTCCTCGCACAGGCTGCCAACTGTGGTACAAACATCATTCCTATTACCGCTGGGGTTAATGCTGTGCCATCAATGGTTGGCGGTTGTATGCCTCCAAAACCGACCACCTCTAGCTCAAGAAACAGTTTCAGCTCAACCTCTGTACGGACGTCCACCTCGTCTAAAACATCCTCTGGTTCTACCTCTGTTTCATTTTCTCCCTTCAAACCTACTACTACGTCGGTTTTACGAAATTCGAGCAAACTACCATCGTCATCTTCATCTTCAAAGTTATCAATGACAACAACGCATCCGAAAACCAGTTCGACCGCTCTCAGTCCCTTTCTCGTCTGAAGATTACTACATCGAGCTCAAGTATTCAGTTGAGGGTATGAGCTGGGTAATTTGATTGCCCTGGGCTGTCTTGCTACAGCCACGGTCGCTATTACTGCTACGAGTGTGAGAACGACAAGTCACATGGGGTTTGTACTTGCTGTTGGACAGGCATTTTGAATTTCTGAGTAAAGGACTGGGGAGTAAAGAGATGTTGGTTGTATAGTGAATAACTGTAAATAGTATAATGAAAGAGGGAACTTTAAACGTTTCCAATGCTGGACAAAGCCATAAAAAAACTTAAGATCAAGAAAAATCCAATCAGGAACACCAAAGGCACCTCTCGATCTGAATGATGCCTATTTAGACCTATAGTCACGTAGGAGATTCCCATCACCATCCATAATGAGGCAGTGAACCACTTCTTATGCCCAAGACAAAGTGACGATGCAAGAATCGAAAGAAATCCAAGCAAGGATAAGCTAAGCCTGTTCCATATCTGGGGAATGTGAGTTGGAAACAAAAGGCGGTATTTAATCAAGGAGTTCCAGAAACCGACAAAATGACTATCATCCAAAGTGCTTGTCAGAGTCAAGACATTCCTCCAGCTCCCGGACCGCATAACTTTTGCTTTCAGAATTTCAAGCCTGAAATTCTGGTCTGTGTGACTGAGTCCTGCAATGTCAGCCCATGGGAGTGCTTCCAGACATTCGGGGGTTCTCAGCCTTCCCTCAGACACGGCCGGTGTCTTGACCATAAAACAGTGAATTTTTCCATGTAACTTCTTTTTGTGAAGTGAGCAGTACCTCGTATAAGGCCATCCACTGCTTATTCTGTTTTCCTTTCGTAATTTACTCGGCCGGGCTTGGTAATGATCATGATGTGGTTCGTTGTGAACGGTTTCGTTTTGGAGTAGATCGGGAGACGTATTAATATTTTCCGGGGGTTGAAGTTGAAATGCGATCATGATGAGGGAGTCAGGGTAAGCAGATGATATATTTATATTGGTTGGTCGAAGTCGAAAATACGCTCTTCCTGATGCGAGTGTTGGAGCCGATGCGTCTGCCTCTTGAATGCAAAACCAATTCGCTCCTTCTGGAATCGTTATAGCTAGCGTCGGGTCCACAATGAGTCGCTCAATGGACATAAAAGGAATCGGAGGTATAATCAGAGAGCATTGTAATAGGGCACTTATGACACCGCGCTCTTCCGAGTCTTCCTCATCCGCATTGGTAAAATTGGGCAGTGAATCTGTGATGTGGACAGTCATGGAAAGTGCACGACGACTAAGATGATTGGCCCAGAGTCGAGGTGAAGCATGCTTTCTTGTGACCAAGAGGTCTTCTCCTTCTCTGCTCAGTTGACTGAGAGGAATCGCAACCCTGTTGAAAATACCCCCTTCTGTAGAACAGTCCAACAAACCAAAGGCTAATATTCCTGGATAAGGATTATAATAAGGCTGGCGTCCGAGCATCAAGATATCCACATCAATACAAAGCCCCTTCTTGGTGACCTCGAAAGTTCTGGATCGTGCTTGCCTCCTGGTGTTGTAGGTAACCATATTGTTACAGTACTTGAAGTCAACAGGTGATATTGCCAGATAAGAGGAAGGACGGCTGGGTTCTGTGGCATTCTCTGGATCTGGGTATGGTTTATAACCCCAGGCAAAGAGGCTCTGGTCGTTTGTTTGCTTGATGATTTCCTCTTGCAGCCGTCGGAATGCCTTGTCACCCTCTCCGTAAAGAAGCGGAATGTTTGCGTTGAAGATGCCCAGTAGACAGTAAGATAAATCTTCCTTCCTGGTTGTGTTTCTTCGAGAAGCCCAAGACATTCGTTGTGCTATGCTAGCCTCGAAGAAGCTGTCTGGGCGACGATTCTGGAGAGAGGTAGAAGATGGCTGCGGGACAACGTTCGCTGGGCCAAGAAATCTAGCTGGAATGCCTGTTACTTCGCTGATTAGGTCACGCAGGTGACATCGATCCCCAAGAATATTCCACGATCTACTGAAAAACCGCAAATCGGGCGGAGCAAGTAGCTCTTGTAAAGTCCATCCTCTTGTAAACCATCGACTGTTTCGAAATTCGGAGTCGAGATTGTCAAGAAAATCTCCATCAGATACATCGGAGAGGAATGTATAACATATCTGACAGTTGCGGTACCATTGAAACATTGAGTTGATGGCCTCCGACAACTCCGCGCTGCTGGTCTTATCGATACAACACGTGTCAATCCATGCCCACTCGAATCCATTGTCCCGAGCCTGCTTGCAGCACTCCACAATCTTTTGGTATCCAGATCTGAGCGTGAAAGGGTGAGGTGAAAGTTCTCGTGGATGCTTGTGGATCTCTTGCAGGTCTTGGAGACTAATCTCCTGATTTGTCACCCAAGTATGGGACAATGCGACATATTGCGGGATCAAGTCGCCAAAGAACTCTGATAGGAGTAGTGTTGCTGTATCCAATAGCCGCATTGGATGAGCTTCGCAAATAATACAACAGGCAGCGAGTTGTTGAATCTATCGATGCAGAACAAGAGATTCTCTTTCGCCGAGGATTGTAGTCGAGTATGGCGTCTAACGAGAAATTGGGAGTATTCTGTGAGCTGTAGCAGCGAAATCAGAACTGCGCTTCTGAATGAGAGGCAATGCAATAAGGAGCTTTTACGATCCGAAAAGTTGTTGAGAGGGCGAAGGTTACGGTTAATATGCCGAGCCTGACGGTGCCCGCCCGGGGTCGAGTTCGAGTTTCACTGCAATTAGGCTTATTAGGTAGCCTGTACGTGTCGATAACACAATAGAAACTGATTCGATGCATCTGCTGCGCTGCAGCACGTTGCGAACCTCGCTTCATACCAAGCACCATGCTTGTCAGAATTTGTGATGCAATACTGGCTTTTAATATACTATAGGTCGAGGGACATTTAGAGTTTAACTGCTTTTTTGCCTTTTTAAACATTCCTTGATTTAAGGAACAATTCGAAAAAGTGATAAGTTACCGCTTTACCTATATTCTATAAGTTATAGTAGCTTGAAATGCAGCTTTGCATCACGAGTTCGGACAACCCCTGGTGAAGGACCATTGAAAACTCTAAAACCATCTACGTCAACCACATCGAAGAGCTCGTCAGCAGGCTAAACTCCACTCAGCAATTCGACCATCCTCGCTCCATGCCCTCTCCATCCCAAAGAGGCGTATAGCATTGACTTTCTTTTTTCCAGTCCAAATGCCAAGTGCATCCTTACGATCTAGAGTAAGCGTGAGTTCTAGGCGTGCTAAGCGCAGTGGGTGTATTACAGACAATACTATAGGTTATCTATAAGGTATAAGCCTATAGGTTATTGCACTATAAAGCGAGTACAGGGCTTTGCGGTTATCATTAGTGCTATCCCCTCCAGCTCTCTCCTAACAATTTCGCTTAGCGGCAAATCGCAGTCAAAACAACTCTAAAACTTTAAGGAACAAGTATATTTAAATAGAAAAAGGAGGGAAAATATAAATTAAAGATATAATTAAGAAGATATCCAAGATTTTATAATTTTAGATTTGGAATTGTTTATTTGTAGTAGAAAGTCGGTTATTTTTTGAAGTTCTTGAGACTAAATTTAGCGTTTCGCGAAAATGTTGGGAGAGCGCTAGAGGGGACAAAGGGCGTTTTACTAACTAAGTGTTGTACTTACAGGAACTATTAAAAGAGTGTTAAGGATGTCTTTCTTCGCGAGCTCCTGGAGGCTCTTATTCTTGCGTCCTTGTTCTTAGAGTTACGGGTACTCCGAGCCCTGAGAGCTCTTGGAGTCCTAGAAGTCCTAGAGCTGTCTCGAAGGTCGTCGGCCACTCCGCGGCCTCGTCCTGCCTTACCTTCTATGCCCGTCACGGGTTTGGGTTACGGGTTGCGGACTAAGCATTAGAGAGTGTTTCAGGGAGGGCTTCAGGGAAGGTTGGGGGCGGCTATCTATGTAACGAGTAAGGATATACCTTTTATGCCTTACGAGGCGAAGATGAATAATCATACTTCTTGCGAGTTACCATTAAAAGTCTAGATAGTGTTTAGAAGAGGGGTAGAGTATTCGGAGTGTCAAGTCTCCCGAACTAATAACGCATGCTTATACACGACTACGGCGTTTTCTTGAGAATTTTCGCTTTTAGGGTTTTCGGAATGCGTGACCTAAAATTAAAGTCGGCAACCACCAAATCTGAAATCCGGTAAAGCCCGGTACAGTAGCGAAGTACCAGCTCGTCGATTAGTATATCTCGCCAGTTCAGATCTAAATACACTACGCCTCGCCGAGCAATTAAACTATAAAGGTCGCGCCAACTCCTAATTCTGTGCACAACACACAACACACAACACATGCAAACTCCAACTTCAAATTTTGGCAAACTTCCAAGAATATCAGCTGTTGGACAACATTCAGTATGTTCTCCAGACTCGCAAAGTCTCTAGCCGTCAAGGCCTCAATCTCGAGAACCGCCCGACCTGTCGCCAGATATGGCAAATATCTTGGAAAGCAAATTTCAATCTTTTGGAATAAACCAAGAATTGATGCCCGAAGACCCGTGGACGCGAAACAACGAACTGGATGCTATGAAGCCGAGGATCCTGAATTCACGTGTGCTTTCGAAGAAACTTTGACAATGGGTGAGTGGGTATGTGTTGCGGTTATTGGTGGAGGGATAGTACTAGCAGCGGAAACTTTAGGAAGGTCATGTGAGAAGTATTCCTTGCTAAAGGAAGCAAAGCATGAATGGGATACGAAGTCTGAGCATGAGAAGAGAATATCAACTGCGGAGATGAACGGTGGCAGTCTATGCTTATCTGAAGCTCAAGACCACGAGAGAGTGGATGCGGTCGACTCGATGGATTCAGCGAAATGGGCCTGGATTCTGCAAAGAGCCACTGAGATGGAGCAAGAGTCGAAGGGCAGGATGGGAATGAGAAGATCGAGACGCGCATAAGTTGATTTAGCATAAATAAAATTCCGGAGTGCCGCCTCAAAAAACGCGAACTTCCACCCCTCTTTTTCCACGGAGTTGAACCTTCACAGCCTGAAATTTCATATTTATTTCGATCACGTTACACTCCTTCTCCCCTCCTTTCCTTCAACAACAACAACCCAAAGAAGAAGCACTACAATCTGCCCATTGCGGGAACTCGACAACAAACAATCACGCACCACTTCACGCTATTAGCGTTCCACGCAGGGTTGTCAGTAGTCTAGACTGCAGTCTGACAGTCCAGTCTATGAATTTTTTTCAGGACTACGGTCTGAAATAGATGGACTAGACTAAAGGTATTCCCGACTAGACTAGACTATACTAAATTTATATAAACTATAGTCTAGACCGTAATTTTATTAGTCTGCACGTGATCTACTTTTATTTTTAAATTTCTTTCTTAAAGATTTTTTTTTAAATACTTGAACTCGTTCTTCTAGTCTTTTATTTTATATTATAACTTTAAATATTTAAATATTTTAAAAATATTTATTTTTAATTTATTTTTAAAGTCTAAAATTATTAATTTAATATTTAAAAATATTTATTCTAAATTAATTAATATAATAAAGATTAATAAATATTTAAAACTAGTTTATTTAAATTAAAATAATTAATTTATTATATTATTTTTATTTATTAAATTTTTAAATTAATATTAAAAATATATTTAATGAAATAATATTTTTTATATTTATTTTTAATATTTAAAATAACTTAATAATATTTTTTTAATCAAAAAATATATTTTTATTTAAAAAGATTTAAAAAATATATATATTTTTATTTATATTTTTATTTATATTTAAAAATTTAATAAAAAAAATTAAAGTAATTAATTTTTTTTTTTTAAAGTTTTTTATTATAATTTTTATTAATTATTATTAATATAATTTTATTTTATATTTAAATTAAAAATAATTATAATTATATAAATTAAATTATTATTAATTATATTATAATATTTTTTTTAATTAAAATTAAATATAAAAATTATAATTTTATTATTTTTATATTTATTTTTTAATTATTTAAATTATTTAAAAATATAATTAAATATTAAAATTAAAAATTTAAAAAAAAAATATAATTTAAATAAATTTATTAAAAAAATTATAAATATTATATAATATATTTTAGTTATTATTTAAATATTTTTTTTTTTA
>Ga0302221_10002027_pt1 | contig 12773 bp, 5 predicted proteins | sample II_Palsa_E2_1_FD_193517 | JGI IMG/M metagenome (GOLD analysis project Ga0302221, IMG submission 193517) | Peat permafrost microbial communities from Stordalen Mire near Abisko, Sweden - II_Palsa_E2_1 | ecosystem: Environmental > Terrestrial > Soil > Palsa > Peat permafrost | place: Sweden... | reverse complement strand
TCTTATATATTTATTTTATTATATAATAATATAATATTTTACTTTATTTTTATTAAATTTTATTATAAGTTATATAAATTAATTAAAGTTAAACTAAAATATATTATTTAAAATAATATAAAAAAATATATAATTATTATAAATATTTTATTAATTATTTTCTTAAAATATAATAAAAGTTATTCTTATAAATATTTTAATATTTTTATATTTTTATAAAATAATATTAAATATAAATTTTTTTTCGATAAAAGTATCTTTAAAATAATTTTAAAATATAAACTTTTATAAAAAATATATATATTTAATTCTTGTTTTATTAATAAAATAAAGAATAAAGATATAAATAACGAGTATAAAAAATTAAAATTTATTATTTAAGTTTATAATAATAATTTTAAATATATAATATTAATATAATTATTAATAATTTAATATATTAATTAATAAATTATTTTTAATATTATTATTATAATAATTAATATTATAAACTTATATTTATAAAATATTTTATAAGTTTATATTTAATTAATAATATTATTTAATTATAATTTTTTTATTAAATTACTTTAAGAATTTATTTAATATTTAAACTTATAAAATAATTTAATTCTTAAAGTTATAAAATCGTTATATAATATTCTTAAAATTAAAAATTATTAATTTAAAACTTATTATTTTTATTATATTAAAGAATTAAATATAAAATAATCGACTTATAATCTTTATTTTTTTTTTAAGTAATAGATTTTTTAATATTATAAAACTTTAAATTAATAATATATTTTTTATTAAAAATAATATTTTTATTAAAAAGAAATAATTAAGATTAATAAAAATTTAATTTTTAATTAAAGATTAAAAATAATTTATTTTAAATTATAAATTAAAGTTTAATAATAATATTATTTATATTAAAAATACTTTAAGCTTAATTATATTTATATAAATATAATAATATTAAAACTTAAAAATCATTAATAATAATATTATTATTATTATAAATAATAAAAATATTATATATAAAAACTTTAATATTAAAAACTAATATATTATTTAATATATTAAAAATATATATATTATATTCGTTTATTAACTTAAAGTATTATACGATTTTTTAATTATTATTTAATTTATTAATCTTATAAATAATAACGTTAAAGTATTAAATAAATATATTTAATAATAGATTTAAAATATTATTAAAAGATTATACTTTATTAAACTTAATAAAATATTATTATAATTATTTTATTTTATAAATACTTCTTTTATAAATAATAAAAAAAAATTTTAAATTAAGTATATAATTATATTAATTAATAAAGTTAATTAAATAAATATATTTTATTAGTCTTTAATTAAATATAAATAAGTTATTAAAAGTATTTTAATTTTTAAATTATATAAAATAATTTATAGTTTTAATATAAGAATATTAATTATATTTATAATTAATAAAGTATTAAGAATTAAATTTTTATTTATTATTTATATAAATTTAAAGTTATTATATAAATGTCTCGTTAAATTAAATATTATATAAAAAAAAATTTATAATTAATATTATATATTTATATTAAGCTTATAAATAATATAAAATTATAAAAATTAAATAAATTAAAAAAAATTAAAATTTTATTAATATAATAATAAAATTAAAATTATTGAATATTTTAAAAGAATTAATCGATATAAATATTATATTATTAAATATAAAAGAATAAATAAAACGGGAATAAATAATATAAAAATAAATATATTATAATATTATAAAAAATATTTATGATTTTAAATTAAATTTTAAGAATTTTAATTATATTAAAGATTATATTAAGTTTAATTAAATAATTTATATTTAATTAAATTTTTATATTATTTTTTATATTATTTTTAAAGTAGTTTTAATATTAATAAAATTATTTATTATATATTTATTATATATAATTATATATATAATAAATTATTTATATAAACTAAAATATTTATATATAAATTAACATGTTTATATATACACGTGAATAAGTATATATAAATATTATAATTAGTCTTAATTAAGTATAATTAATAAATAAAAGACAAGTATATTAATATCGTTAATATTTTATTTTTTTTCTTTAATTAATTATTTATATATATATTTAATATTTTTATAAAAATATAATAATTATTATATATTATAAATAAATTAATAATATTAAAAAATCATTATTTTAAAAAAAAATTAATATTAATAATAAAAGAAATTTAATAACTTAAATAAAGATTTAATAAATCTATTATTTTAATTATAAAAAAGTCTATTATAAAAGATAAAAAAAAAGATTATAAATATAATTTTAATATTTTAATTAATTTTATTATTTATTTTAAATTTTAAAATAATTATTATAATTTTAAAAATAATTAAAATATTTATTATATATATTAAAATATTATTAAATTAAAGTATAAAAATTATATATATAATAAATATAAAAGATTAATCGGATTAAGTTATTAATTAAATTATTATAATAAAAAATTACTTTAAGATTAAATATATTTAAATATTTTAAAAAATAATAATTTATAAGTTTTTAATATTAAGATATAATTTAAATAAAAAGATTTAAATTTTCTTTAAAAGAAGAATAATATAATAATTAATATTATTATAAGATTTATTATATTTTAATATAAAATTAATTAAGTTAATAAAAAAAATATTTAAATCAAGATTCTTTTTTTGTCTTTAAGCTTTAATTTAATATTTTTAAATATAATTAAATTATATTAAACTTTATACTTTTTTAATTTTTATAATAATTTTATTATTATAAAAATATAATTATTTTATAATTTTTTATATTAAAATATTCGATATTATATTTTTTAAAATTTATATAAAAGACTTTTATTTTATATAAAATAATACTTTAATATATATAACGAATAAAGTTAAAAAATAATTTAAGAATAATAAAATTAATATCTTTAACTAATTTTTTTATTTTCTTAATTTTAACTTAATTAAATATATTTAAAAAAAAACTTAAAAAAATAATATTAAAATACTTTTTAAAAATTTAAACTATAAAAAGATTATTAAAATAAAACTTAAAGAATATAAAAAAAATATTAAAAAAGACTAAGCTTATAATTCTTATTAGTTTTTTTTAAAAGTTTAATAAAGAGTATAAAAAAGAGAATTAAGATTATAATCGAGATAAATAAGTAATATATTAAATATTAAACGGACGTATTAGAATTCTGTTTAATCCATTTGATTCAGAGAATAATTCTAGTCAATTTAGCTATTTCAGAATTATTTTAACGCGGTTGGTTGCGATTATTTAATTAAATAAAGTATGGTTAAAATCTTATAGATTTTGGTGTTCTGACGCTTAGGCCATTATTAATTGTCTAATACTGTATTATCGGCTTGAATTGACCGAACGGCCCCCATGCGTCTTTTATCAACAATGCGGGCGATCAGCCCCAAAGCCATCTGCATTGACAGACTGCCTGTTTCAGAGAGACTGCAGCACCCGACTGCTTGTGTACGCCCAAAAATGAATCCCTTATTGAATCTGGCCCCCTCACCTGCGGGTTTATCTGGGGCTAATGCAACTCTCTTCTGGTACCCAATATCGCCCTACTTCAGGCCTCGAATCTCTACACTGGCTGTACAGTGGCCCCCAAGGAGTTCCGAGCTCCCCGAGAAGTACTAGAAACGGCCCCTGATAAGGCCACCGCGCCCGACCTCCATCTCCGACGTGATCCGTAACAGATAATTTTGAATTTCCGATAATCGTTCTCCCATATGGATACAAAATTAGAAAAGCGGTCCCAATCCCTGTCCAAGCGGCCGAAGCTATCCCAATCCAGGATTCCCCCTCCTAATACGGCAAGTCCGGTGCAAACTCCGTGTCAACTCTGTTTTTATATCCTCTAGTAATCGACTGCTTGCGTAGCAATCGATTGCTAGAGGGATAAACGCATTACCGCTACTTGCCCTCCTAGCCTCCCGTGCTATGAGGGCCTCGATTTTGCGATTTTCCCTGTAAAATGCCATATTTCTTGTGTGCTATGCCAAGGCCCTAGTCGCGCTCTTAGCTCCTTAAGATGCCGCACGGCCGCTTATTATCTTCGTGATATTGATCGCTTAGAGTATATCCTCACAACCCACAATTCACGTGATATCTACGCCCTACGCCCTACGCCCCGCGAGTAGCCATCTCCTTTTACGTAATTACTTAAAAGTATATCCTCACAATTCACAGTCCACGTGATCCCCCCCCCCCCCTAACTGTCTCTTTATACTCTACGCTCTACGCCCTCGCAAGTAGCTATCTCCTTACGCTCTATACTCTACGCCCCCGCGAGCAGCTCTCTCTCTCTCTCTATACTCTACGCTCTACGCCCTCGCGAGCAGCTGTCTCTCTACACTCTATATTCTACGCCCCGCGAGTAGCTAGGACGCCCCTTTAGCAGCTGTCTCTCCCTCTTAAAACTATAAGTGAACAAGACTCAGAACGCCCAGGTCGACCGTTCTACCTTGTTACCATTTCAATTTGGCTTTGAAGTGCCAAGCAGGCCAAGAAAGAAACATATTTGTGCCATCGATGGCGACGGCTGCCCCCCAAAATGCACAAGACTCCTTACCGCCATCGGCGGCAACGGCGCTGGACATCGGAGGGTTCGCAGCTGGAACGAGCATATCACCATCCCTCTCCATGATCACAGAGCAAGCAGCCTCTCATCGTTTAATCGTGGCCCAATAACATCAGCATTCATCGCACCAACATCATGCTTGTCAACTTTGACCTCAGGTTACAACTACTTGTATCTTGGCCCTCACGGCGCATCTTATTACGATTCTGCGTGCTATCCCAGCAGTACTACTGATGCAGGGGGCCCGGCATGGGGTAACTACTATTGTTAGTCTCCGGTCATCTTTTGGTGATTTGTATACTAAGGGTAAACAGACAGTCCTGCTGCACAATGCCCAATAGGCTGGTCACAAGCGCAAACCTTTAAGAATGAATTTGATGGTAGCTCAGGAACGTTAAGCCTGGGGTTGAGCCTTGGCTCTGCCACCACTGCTGTTCTCTGTTGCCCACCGTAAATACAGTTCCTCTATTGTACCAATTTTGGTCTTCACACTAACATGAGCGTAGAGGTTTTCACTATGGATAGAGCGGTCATGTTTACCAATTCGTACTCACGACCTCATCCACACTGGTGTACATCAGCCCCTCCACTCAACCGATTAACCCCTCCACAACTATTGTAAATTATGCGACGATATTCGGAGACGGAATACCTATCTGGTGGCAAAGCTCTGACCTGAGTCTGTATTCTCCTGCCACGCCATCCGGGCCTACTACCACTGCACAGTCCATAACCTCTGCTACAGCACGAACATCGACAAGTATTGGACACAATGGAATATCAAACAAAGGGAAACTTGGCATTGAAATAGGGGTCCCGGTTGCAGTTACAGCGATTGTGATCGGACTCCTTGCATGTTGGTCCTACATTCGAAGGCGCAAACGACATCGCCTCGAACAAGAACTTGAAGATAGGAGCATCATGAGCATGCCGAAGCCACCGGTGCCAGTGGCAGAGTTGCCAAAAACAAGAGCCGTGTTTGAGATTTTCTCTGACCACGACCAATACAATCGTCACCACGAGTTACCTGGTTCTCCGGGTTCTCCGAGCTCTTGAGTAGTTAAACACGAAACTCTTAGTAAGCGTAGTAGTCCCGGTTCAGCACCAGTGTCCGCCAGAAAGCTTCGAATCTCCCCTCAGGTATCTGGATATAAGGATTTGGCCCTGAGTACTCTCGCATCACTGCCTTTTCCCATGCTATAAGCGTTGGCAGGAAGTCTCGCTCGTTGACGTACCTCCGGGAAGCTGGTAGCTCATGCGTGTGTACTATCTTGATTGTGTCGATAGGAAAACCACGTAAAGTCAATACCTTCCAGTAATCAGACAGTTTTAGAGTTAGTACGCTTTTTGGGTAGGCATCTCCTTCTATTTCTCTGACTGGCCCTTGATCTATGAGAGCTGGAGTAACCCAGCCTGGTACCCAGGAAGGAAGGCCTTCGGTTATCTGATCTTTCTTATCCTGCAAAACCTGCAATCCGTACTTGCTGATGAAATACACAGCAGCTTCCACATACACCTCATCTACCGGCTTCTCGTAATCTATCTTAACAACAGCTGCTTGCTCTGCAGCTGGGGCAATGCCTAGAAGAGCAAATATCTTGTCTCGAGGTTCGGATGCCTGTGAATTGACACCCAGCTTGGACCAGGGAACCCATAATGTTTCATGGTGGTGGAAAACCGGAAGCACCATACCCCCAATATCTCGTGCTGATCCGTGGATTGCCCTGCTGAGCCCCTTCATAGTCCCGAGCCTCTCAACATACAATTGAAGCCAAAGACCAGCTTCTATGCCAGTCTCGAGACCAAAGTCGGTATGGAGAGGGTAATATGTCCTAAGCGCAGCGACAAAATCTTTGAACGAGCATTCTCGGTCCCCACATACGAGACGCGCATTCTTGGATACGACAGCCTCCTGGACAACCAAAACCCGAAAGAACCAAGGACGGTTTAGGAAACGCCACAAAGCATTCCAAGTGACATCAACTCCCGCATCACCTCTGAATTGGGCCAACCATTCGGATGAGTCGGCCTTCCATGCTTCTACCATGTCAAAGACGAGATCACTATTATCGCCTGCTTCCCCGAGCCAGATCTAAGTTTTCTTGGCCCCAGAATAGATCCTTCGCATTTGTCGGACTTGTTGCGATTTTTCTACTGCATCGTCTTGGTTAATGCAGAGTGCGTCAACCCATAGCGTCACGGGCCCGGAAGTAGACCGGAAGTGCCGAAGGGCAGTCCAAAGGTTACGGGTCACGGGCCTGGAAGTAGACTGGAAGTGCTGAAGGGCAGTCCAAAGGTTACCGGTCACGGTTGATGTTCTGCCATTGAGCGATATCCTCATCGGGTTTGCTCGTTCTCCCCACACGTAGGAGAGGGCAAAGTACGGTGGACAGTTGTCAAGACGTGACTTGTACAGGCTGCAACGAACGGAGTCCTGGAATGAAGCCTGTGGTTCGACCTGTAGCAATCGAAAATCCCCTTGCTCGGTATTCAGCGCTGAGTATTGGTCAGGAGTCCATTGAAGCGGCTCGGCGCTCGCTGAATTTGAAGTCGAAACATCACCCTCGTCGTCCGATGCAGTAGGAGATCCTTCAGGAGTAACCCAATCTACTTTCTCCACTCCTGGAAAACTCACAGGGAACTTGGCACCCCATCCGTGAGCAGGAGCTTGATTCAAAATCACTCTATCATTCATGATGAAGACAATAACCAATCAGAATGTCGATGAGTGAGAGTAAAAGAATAGCTAAGGCAAGCTAAACGTGGTGGTACGGGTGGTGAACACTGAAGCGACCTGCTCTTGAGTGTTTGTAAAGGCAGAAAGCGGATTAGTTGTAAGTTCCGCGCTTTATGAGAAGTGGGCAGAAATTGAGGAGATAGAGGTGTGAAGAAGGGACGGTCGGCTGACCTATTGAGGAGTACAGTAATAACGTAGGTGGCTCGACCTGATTTGCAGTGTTGCACAGCTCGGCTGGAGAAGCCTTGGAAAGCCGCCACAAATTTGTTTCAACTCAATCCGACCCGACTTATCAGCACCTGAATGATAAGCGAGTGGGGGCTGCGAACGAGCCCCTGGTCGAAGGTCTGCTTACATCTGCAAAGAGGGCCGATTTTGACCCCGCTGAGCCTTCCAGAATGGCAAGGGCGTCGCATCATCGCCGGGGGGGCTTTGGACCAAGACACAATTCACTGAACCGATTAAGGTGGCATGTACTGACGTCGATATGGTAGTGAAACCAGGCGCAGTGATTGAGATGTGTATGACGTCGTTGAGGAGGTACATACGACGGTGAGGGCGGCGAAGCAGGGCGAGAAGACGTATACTCTTCAGTTTGTATCAACATCGTGTTCAAGATCGACGACTTGGAAGGACCAGGGAGTCAGGGACGGAAGGACGAGAAGACAGCGGGAGTGGTTTCCTGAGCCCGGTTCAACAAATCAGAAGGCGTAGGAGAGACCGGCACAGCAGGCGATGAAGGCGAAGAAGGCTAGTAGGATAGGTGAGCCTAAGGTGAAGCGAGGGTGAGCAGAGGGGCGAGGGGTCACGTGCGTCGCGGATTGGCACGTACGCAAAGTGAGGTGAGGATTGGCGCGAAACAACAGACTTTCCTCCAACTGTCGGAATGCCAGCAGTGGAATTCAATTCCCAACCAGAGCTGGACAGCCCGAGAGCACAAAATCCTTCGCTAATACAAGACGGCGCAGCTACTTCGCCTCAAACACGCGTACAGACTCCTCCGTGTGCTTCCTTTAGTTCTGCTATGGGAGGTCAGGAAAACCCTGAAGGTCAGGACAATGACTTTGAAGTCGGACCTCTGAATGACTTCGATTTCGATGCATTTCTAGCGTATGATTATATGCCAGTCTGCCCGCCTTAGTGCTTGTCAACGACTGAATGGTCATGCAAGCAAAGAGTATTACTAACACTGTTCAACACTTCTCCATGCGATGATATATCCTGGATAGGATTTCGTGCATGATTAGCATGTAGTTTCTGGTAGCCTGTATGCGAGTACTAGACTCGTGCCAAGCCTCTTAAGCAACCAAGCGAATCTGTGAAGGCAGGTATCCTTAGAAACATGACTAGAACCTTTGCTCACATGGTTATACAATAGATAAAAGAGAGACAGAAAGACTCGGGTCCCTGTCTTCCCTCTAGAGCCTCAAACAGTGTCCCAATTTATCCAGACTTTTCGAGTATCTACCAACCTCTTCCCGTCTACTGAGCAAAATTCATCCAGAAGAAACGGATCGTCACTCCTCGTCAAGTTATTTGAGACAGAAATTTTTTCTGAATCGAGCTGTTCAAAGCAATGACTTCCAAGACCTCTTCTGGATCAAGCTCACTAAAGACATAACTTATAAAAAAAAAATTTAATTTAAATAAAATTAATTTAAAATTAAATAATAATAAATTATTTAAATTATAAATTTATTATAATAAAAGTTTATAAATAAGTAATTTAAAATAAAATAAAATTTATAATTAATAATTATAATTATAAAAATATAATAAATATAAATAAAATATAAAAAGTAAATATATTTAATTTTTAAAAGAGTTGTTTAAAGAGTAAAGTGAGTGATTATTTAAAGAGCTTATATCTTATTAAAATAACTTAATCCTCATTAAAGACGGCTAGTACTAAAGGAGAAGGGCACGTGGTATCCAATTGACAAAATGACAATTACAAAACGAGGAAATGCTGCCTCTGGCTGGGCTCTCGATTTTGCTTACGAGCTGGAGAACCCGCTCCGGACGGCCCCCCACCAGGACCAAGACGGCAGGATTTGGCACCAGTCACTTGCACGGTGTGCTCGATATAAAAGTTCGGGGCAGCTGTGGACGAGCGCTTGGGAAACAGATCCTTGGAGAAGAGTCTCGTTCGTGGGCAATGCTGTATCATGAGTTGAAAAGAAGAATAGCGGACTCGGTCACTCGGTCATCGAGTTGTGGGATGTGACGCGGTTCGACAGCGGTTTGGTGGACAGCCGTTTCGCCGCTTCCTATAGCGGCATTCTATTGAACCTGATAACGCCAGAAACCGGGAGCATTGTCTTCGGGGGTGTCTTGAGAGGCGAGTCAGCGTGCCATCGCGACAGTACTGAATTTTGGTCGCCTGTCGGGGGTATCTGTATTTGGGGGACAAAAACCTAACAGGTAAGGCATTAATTCCGCCCTTCTGGCCAATGAAGTCTCTGCTTTTGCATTTAAGCGAGGGCGCTCTAACCAGGTCTGGCTACTTTAATAAGTAGGCTCGATCCCCGCATTACTTTGAATTTATCTCTACCACCTGCATTTTAACGCGATAAGATTATTAATTAAATAATTAATTCTTTTAAGCTTTAGTCTTGCGATTAAAAGAATATTTTTAAATTTTTGAAATATTGTGGTTGTGTTGTGCGATTAATTCCACTTTGCGCTTGAAAATTTAATTTTTGTAAGTTATTTTGCGGCGCCTTAAAAGCGGCGCAAGTAAGCTTGGTGTGGATGCCTTAGAATTTTTGGTTGTGTGGAATTGATGCCTTACCTGTTAGGTTTTTGTCCCCCAAATACAGATACCCCTTTTTAGGACTGCAATTTTAACATCTATTTGGATTATTGCCCTGGCTTAGGTGTACATTATATGTTGCGTGGGCTGTGACATTGCGTATTCAAGCACATAACTTTGGGGACTTTGCAAAAGGGTAAACGAAGTTACGAAGAGATTGGCTTTTTCATGAGATTTGATATTTGCAAGCTCCTGCTCATTTTTCTTGTGGCAGAAGATATTCATTGTTTGAATGAGTAGATTCTGAACTCGGATTCGTGTTCAATGGGCTTGCTGTTAGACATAGAAATGCATTTGTTTCTCTATTTCTAGAAAATGTAATCGTTATTTTGCTTTGCTCTACTGCTGTTCTTTCATTCCTTGGAGATATGCTTCAATAAAGGTAAACATTTCCAGGATTAATTGTCAAAAGCTCAGGTCAATAAATTTAAATCCCAAATTTCATTTTCCAAGTGGCAAACACTGCACATTACTATTTCACTTATATATGGCTGACAGAGAGATGAAAAGACATATTCAAGACACTCGTTGTCTCTGCTTTCCTCTCACAGCTTACTCTTTGCTTCTTTGCCCCATGTTTGTTCCTTAAATTTGTGAAACTACATTATACTTTTGCATTCAGCTTGTAGAGCTGATGGGGAGGGGGAGACACAACACAGATTCACTTCCTTCCATTTCTTATATCTTGACATAGTAACTGCACTTCTTTATCTTCATGCATAACTACGTTCTTTCCAAATCCAACACTAGGTCATAAATTCACAGTTGCTGTTATCAGCTTTAGCAGAGAGGAAGGCACGATTTGCAATTCACCCCTATCCCTATCTTTGTGATATCACTACCACGCTTACCAAGTTTCCTTATTGTGATATCACATATCTATAGTGTTACACTTACTGTTCTAGGCTTCAACAAAGAGGAAGGCACGATTGTAATCATCTTTTATCTTATCTTTGTGATATCATTACCACGTTCACCACGTTTCTTTATCGTGACATCAGATATCTATAGTGTTACGCTTCTTGTCCATACGCCATATGTTCATGCAATCGTGATTGTTAAGACGAAGCCCAATATTTAAACCTCGTCTTCGCCCTCTTTCACACTTCCTTCAACCTCACCCAATCACAAACACTTCCATCACAAACAACTTCAACACAACCTTTCATACGTCCGCCACAATACAGATATACACTCACACAAGCCTTTCTTCCTTTGTTTGCCCTACTCTCAACCGCACTTCAAAGTCCTAGGAGCAAAGCCACACATGACTCTCAACCCAACCTAAAAGCGAGCTGCCTCCGAGTCTCCTTCACTGCCGAAATGCATCACTCACCTGGCACAAGCCTATTCGCCTTTCTCGTTCTTCTTATTCTTGGCCTTATCTCTCCCTCTGCCGCCTCTCCAATCACCGACCTCATTGCTGCATCTCAGTCCATCAGCATCCTGCCAGTTCACAATGGTACTCTCGTCCCTCCTTCTGGTGCTGTCACCAGCCTGACCTCCCGTGAGCAACAAGACTGGACATTGAACCTCTACTGGCAATCACGACAGGATGGTAGCTACGTCTCAATGCCGGTCTGCGACACCAACTACGAAGACGGAAACATGTACTCAGTCGGTTACTTCACTTCCAAATACCTGAGCTCTGTAGGTTTCTCCTCACTGACCCTTCCTTTCTCCAAACCCCCTCCTTCTCCGCCTTGACCATAAACTGACCTCCCACAAGGCAACCATCTGGATCTGGGATAACACCTGCAAGCAAATCGGCTATTCCAACCCAGTCTCCTATGCCGACCTCGCATCCGGCAACGTCTACATCCCCTCCTGGCTCCCCGCATCTCTCCAAATCCAAGTCCAAGGCAACCCGCAAGATGGTCATTCTGCCGGCTTCAACGTCAACTTCTGGTATCATGCTGCTCCACTGTGGGGCTGGTTTGATCCGCTGGCCTCCGATCCGTTCCCGTGTTGCCGTATGGGCGATGAGGATCATGAATTCTTTAGCATGGTGCTGCCGTTTCAATGTCATTAAATGGCTATAGATTAAGGAGTTAGTGGTGGTGAGAACAGTACATTTGCTGGGAGTTGATTTTATGGCTAGGCCTTGGGTTCGGGAAATGGGTTATATCAACGGCGTTGAGGTCGAGGCAAGGTGATGCTTTTCCGGTGCCTTATAAATGATTGCAATTTCGAATATATTTCACCCCAAATTCAACGGAGCAAAGCCCTGTGCTGCACAGCTTACTTCAGGAAGATGTTATTGGTGATCTTGTTGTACTCGGTTTCTCGCTTAAAAAGGGGCATCGCCGCATCGGCTGCAGGACACGTCTATAGCACATTGATGTCAGCATCCCTGAAAAAGAATCTGAGGTTTTGCAGAGCTGGCCTGATTCTCTTAAAACTTTATGGATACCGCATTGGTCCCATGAGAAGGCTCACAGTATCATCAGACCTTGCACAGACTCAAGCCTGCAGGGGAGTCGTTGATTATTTATGAATGTAGCTTGGAAAACTTCAAAACTAACCCCTGGATTACACTATCCATGGCTGCTTTGAGACTTTGAA
>Ga0302221_10002026_pt1 | contig 12775 bp, 2 predicted proteins | sample II_Palsa_E2_1_FD_193517 | JGI IMG/M metagenome (GOLD analysis project Ga0302221, IMG submission 193517) | Peat permafrost microbial communities from Stordalen Mire near Abisko, Sweden - II_Palsa_E2_1 | ecosystem: Environmental > Terrestrial > Soil > Palsa > Peat permafrost | place: Sweden... | reverse complement strand
TGGGCCGGAATTAACTTTTAACAAAGTATTAATTGATATAATAAGTAATTTTAGCTATATTTAAAAAGAAGTAATATATTTTTAGATAAATTTAACTAAGTTAAAAGCTAGTTTTAAGCTCAATAAGCTTATAAATAGCTGCTAGCTTATCTATTATAGCATTAGCATCTTTTACAAATTAAATAAAAAGGAGCTTTGCAAAGGCTTTAAAGTGCTTTAAATAAGGGGTCTTGTAATATTTAAATTTATAATATTATTTAATTGCAATTTCTTCTAAAATAGATAATTGGCTTATAAAATCTAGACTATTTTATAAAGCTACATCTCCCTTTTATAAATTGCTTATATTATAAGAGCATTTTCTAATTTTAACTAGTTTAGCAAATTTAAGTTTCTTTCCTTTAAAAGCTGCTCTCTTTTTGCCTTAGCTCTTGATTTTAGCCTTTTTATTAAAAGGGGACAAGTCTTTATTATTAAAACCAAAATTTAAGTATATTCCAAGCTTTTTAGCTATTCTCTTAGCTTATAAAGGTTTTAAAGGTTTAGTTTATACAAGTGCAAAAGTATTAGCTACTAAGGAGTCTTTAGCATTATAGTTTTTATATTATCTGCTAAGTTTAATATTAAGGTTACAATTGTTTTAAGGCTTAAGAGATTAGCATTAATATCGGGTTTATTATATAAGAATTAATCAAAATTGACTTTATCCTTATTTAAGCTAAGTCTTATATCCTTATTAAGAATATTTACAAACTTTATTACTTTATTATACTTTGGCTCTTGTTATTTTTTTTAGCAAGCTATTTAGCTACTAGATTAACAATTAGCTCTTGTTTTGTAGCTTGTTTAGCTTGCTCGGATATAAGGGCTTTCGGGGCATTAATAATAACTACTTCGTAGTTTGCAAGTTTATCTATAAAAGCAAGAAATAATTTGTTAGCATAAGTCCCTTTAATTAGAACTTCTAATTCTTTAAAGGTAAAACTTAACTAGCTAAGCTTAAAGACTTGTAATTTCTTAATTTTTAGCTATTAATTCTTTGCTAAAGTTTTTATATATTTTAGCGCAGCTCTAATATTACTAGTAGTAAATGCTAACTAAGCGTAAATTAAAGCTTCTTGGGCGCGCTTTAAAGTTATTATATTAATTAACTTAATAGCCTTATATAAAGCAATTTTTGATTTAAATAACTTGCTTAACTAGCTATATATATTCTTGCTATATTAAGAGTATTTTTGCTAAATATATTGCTTAAACGCTTAAGCTTATAAGCTTTTCTTATTTAAGGTTTTAATAAATTTAATTAAAGCTTTGCAAAAGATAGCTTTAGCTTTTTTTACATCCTTTGCAGCCTTTAAAAAAGCCTTATTTTAAATGTTATATATTACTAAGGTGTCTCCTTTTAATTTAAAGGCTTCTTTGTCTTAAACTATATCCTTTTAGCTTAAGATGATATCTTCTACTTTACTTTTAGCTTATAGCAATTTAGTATTAAATGTTGTAATTGCAATAGCTTTCTCTTTATCTAAAAAGTCTTTAATAACATTTAAAGCTTAAGCTAAGCTTGTAACTTTAATATTAGCAATTTGTAGCTTTCTTGGTTTATAATATATAAATTTATAGCAAGCAATTAAAAGCTCTTCTTTTTTAGCTTATTTAGTAAGGGTAAACTCTTTATTTGACATTTTAGCATTATTTTCTTGTATTTTATAGTAGATTTAATATTATTATATAATATAAGATATATAAGTAAGTTATAGGGTTATAAAGTATAAATATAAAGTTATATAAGTTTTAGTGGAAGTAAATGTTTACTATACTTTAAAATTGACTAGTTTATAACTAAAAGCTATATTTTAAATGATATAAGCTTTTAAATATATAAAATAAGAAGAAAAATTAAGGAGAAAAGTCTTTTTTTTAAAGTGCAAGTCCTTTGTTGCATAAAAGTAAAAGTAAGTTAGTATTATATATAAAAAAGTCATTTATAACATGTTTATTTAAAGAGAAAAAGCAATTATAATACTAAAGAATAAAGGTTTTAAGTCAAATATGCATAACTTTAAGAACTTGATTAAATTAAGGAATAAATTAAGAGTTTTTAAGGGTAAAAGGAATGCAAAAAGCAAGTATAAGTTAACTTTGTCTTTCTTATATTTATTGCTTATCCCAAGCAAGCAAAAGTAGGGTAAGTAAGGGTTTTTGCTAAAGGAAATGCAAGTACAAGTTAAAAGCAATAGAAATTTTATATATAATATAAGAAACTTCTTATATAATAAAGGAGAATAAGTAAAAGAAACATTTTAATAACTAAAAGCAAAGGCAAGAAGCAACTAAAAGCTAAAATAAGAAGGAAATGCTAAGTTCTTTTAAATAAAAGGCTTTATCTAGTGTTCTTGTTGTTATTAGTCTTCTAGTTTTATTATTATCTTATAATTAATGCTTTTAGCACAACTCTAATACTATTTGTAGCTTAAATTAGCCTTTGCTAATTAATTGCATTTGCAAACTATAATTGTTAGCTAAGTCCTAGTTTAAGTAAAGTCTAGTTTTAAGTAATATAGCCTTCTTTAAATTATTCTTGTATTTTGAGATGTGTAAAAATTAAAATTAGAGTATTAGCAGCTATATATTTATAGTTAGTAATAGCTTTTACTTTTAGTCTTTATCTTTACTTGCTAATTTAGCTTTATTTTAGTTATTATTAAAGCAAATATACTTTTTCTTCTCAAATTTAAAAAGTTTTAGGACTTATATAATAATTCTAGTGTCCTTTTCGATTTTTTGGGTAATTCTAGTATAAAACTCTACAATAGCTTCCTTTTTTAGTTTTGCATTAGTCCGGAATTTGACTTCCTTAAAGGCAAGCTCTAGAACTTCATCTTTATAAGAATATTAGTACTAATCCCTTTTAACAAATTGCTTTAGTCAATTTCTAGTATATATATAATATAAGAGAGTTTTGTCTAATTCTTTTAGTATATAAGTTCCTTTTAATTAATTTGTCTTTTTAACTTTATATAGTTTTAGCTATTAATATAAAAGCTTAATATTTTTGGACTTGTTTTAATTAATATTTTTAATATTATATATTAAAACAAGATCTTTAGCTTAAATTAATTTCTTGCAAATTTAGTGCTTAATATTAAAGGTAGCTTTGCCTTTAATATATTATTAAGTCTTTTATAACCTAAACTCTTTAATGTCTTTATTATGCATTTAAAATTATTATATATAAAGCTATAGCAAAGTTAATTAATTATAGACTTTGTCTTATCTAAAAGTTCTTTATATATAGTAATAGGTTTTTATTAAAAGCACTACTTCTTTGCTGTAAATTATATAAAATAGAGTAAAGCTTATAAGCTTATATATAATAGTTTTGTCTACAAAAAGCACTTAAAGTAAAAAGTTTACTTATAGTTTCTTTCTTTTTATACTTAAAGCAATTAGGGCTAATGTAATTGGCTAATATCCTTGCTTTATTATCTTATTAGCCTTTGTATTATATGCAAAGATTACAATCTTACAAATCCTTAGCTTTTAAAGCTCTTTAATTATAGTACTTTTAAATTTAGCACTACTATTAACCTTAAGTTTTTTAAATAAATTATACTAGCAAATTATATTAGTCCAAATAAACTTAGCAATCTTCTTGCTAGTAGGGTTCTTTATAAGTTTAGCTTTTAGCTATTTAAAGAAGTTATTTTTAGCTATTACTAGATAATTATAGCTTTTGCATCCAAGTAGCTTTATAACATTTATATTAATGTAATAAAAAAGAGGAGTAGCCTTTATAAGAAATAAAGCCTCTTCTTGTTATTTCTTGTGCTTATATTAATATACTTTGCAAAAATTGTAATATTTGCAGATATTATTATAAGAACCCTTTTAATAATATTTGCTTGCTACTTTTGCAAAAGTGGTTTTTTGGCTAAAATAACTAATTTTATTATATAACTCCTTTATAACTTTTGCTCTTTAGGCTAAATTATCAAGAATTAGATATAAAAAGTACAATTTGCACTTATTCTTTTACAATTGCTTATTATATATGTCACGAGCGCCAGATTCATAGCACGAAGTGCGTTGGTTGAATGGTCTCAATTACGACTATTCAAAGCTAAAGAAGGAAGAAGTTATTTACAAGGTTCGGTTCGTACATAAATACCGAGTTCTGCCGCTCCACACCGCCTATGCTAGCCGCGCTAGTGCACGTGAACACGTGACATGGTGATATGGGCTAGAACCGTAACAATATATGCTATAGTTTAGTGCTTTTTTCTTTAATTTGCAGAATTTGCCTTTAAATATGCCTTTAAGCTTGGCTAATATAATTAAATACTTTGCAATAGCTTAAAATTACTTTAAATAGCTTTTATTAAGTAAATTAATTAATGTAAAACTATTAATTGCATTTTAAAGTATTAATATAAAGTAATATATAATGTTATAGCTATTAGTTATATAATTTAAAAAAACTATTTCTTTAAATGCTTAATTTTTAAGGCTATTTAAAGAGGGGTAACTTTTAATTTTGCCCCTTTAAAGGTAGCCTAAAAAATAAAGTTTGCTTTTAAAGTTAAACTTTAACTTGTAAAGTTTAGCTAAGCAAGGCTTTAGCTAATTAAAGTGCATATTGCATTTAATATTTGTCGGAACATATACTGCATTTACCCCCAGTATTGCATTTACTTCTACTCTTACACGGCTTGACTGCCGGCCCTGTTCTTAATCCTACTTTCGGGTTCTAGCGGGCCTGCCTTTCGGGCCCTAGTTTAGATCCTTTGTACGCGCGGGCTCGATGCATTTAATATATCCCACTTATATTTATAAGTAGGATATACACGACTTGTATAGTTATACTCGGCCCGTTCGGGTTTTGCATAACTCGTACGAATCGGCACTTGCTTTGCGTGTACTATTTTACTTCTTACGCTCTTTATATATACGTAGTAGTCCTTATTTAAACAAGGGACACATATTATAGACTTATTAAATATATTACTTTTAGGGTACTATTATATGTCACATATTCGGATTACTTGGCTGTATTAATACTAATTAGTAATTAATTTATTTGGTTGAATAGACTATAGAATAGCTAGGAACTAGTTCTAGAAGAGGCCTTTTGTTTTAGTATAATAAGTTAAAAGAGGGCTAAGGGATAATACCGTGTTAGCTTAGTAAAGGACTAATTTTGCGCTACTTTTACAAAAATTGTGCTAAAGGAACTTAACGGCTCTTGTTTAGAATTTAGTAAAAGTAAGAGGTACGAAAGGATTTTAAAGATTTAAAATAAGATTAAGTAATAATACCGAGTTAGCTTAATTCTCCTTCTATTTTTGCGTCTATTACGCAAACTACTATTCTTATAATATATGGACTATTATATAAAGATAACAAAATTAATAAAACGATAACATGTTTCTATTCCTTATATCGACAAGCTACGAGCTAGACAAGGAGTATTAAGGCAAGGAATTCGACTTAAACGATCCGAAAACTTATATAATAGTATATATGAACAATTACCTTGTTTTATTAATCTTATAGTGCGAGTATTACAAATATACGGACTTTAAGTGCTAAGAGGAGATTCGGGAGGCCTTAAAGGGATAGATATTAGAAATGCTCGAGTAAGCTAGTCGAGGGCTTATAAAGGAACTTTATACGTATTTACTTACGTATAAAGTATAAGTTAAAAGGCAAGCTAAATTAATCTCTTTTGCTAAAGCTATATACGCCGTCCTTATAAAAGAGATATAATATAAATAAACGGAGGGTAAAATTTAAGAAGTGCTCGAATTAAAGCTAAATCTAGCATACTAGGCACCCCGTATAGCAAAACGATATATAACAATCGAATAAAACGAGACGCTACAAGTAACAATTAAATAGAACTAAGTAAAGCAAACCCCAAGTCGTACGCTACTAAGATAGCTACCCCGGGACGAGATACCACGTTTACTAGTATAGCTATATAGACAATTTAGTAGCAATTTATACCCTTTACTTAGACAAGGATTACTATCTTTAACTATATAATATAAGTAATTAAAGCTAGTTGTCTTGTACAATTTACTTGTTTATATAACTTAGCTATAGCTGCTTGTAAATATGATAAAAATCTATGCAAGTAACGACAAGAAATATAAGGGTAAAGAGTATAATATTTTAGATATTAAACTTTAAGTGTTCTTTAACTATCATATAAAGGTCGGATTAGCAAATACCCAATTTTACTTGGCATTCTTTATTATGCTCAAAAGACGAGCTAGCATATTTTATTACAATAAAATATTTAGACAATTATACGATTGTATTATTATAATAAAAATGACTAAGACTTACTTTAAAATAAAGGAACGACGACAAAAGTATTTCACGGAATAGAGAAGAACGACACTTTACTATATTATAACAAAATAGCTTGAAAAGACTTAGCCCGAATGCTTAAAAGTGCTCTTTAACACTTTACGCATAGCTTAGCAAAGACTATTAGTAGAGTATTAAAACGAGTATAACCTTAAAGACTAAGTAATTAATATATACAATAGCATTCCAAAATGCCGACTTGCACTATTTAAACCGGCATCGACCTTTAAAGGAATATACGCAAAGCTACGTTTAGTAATAAGGCAATTTGTATAAGAGAAGGAGCTTAAGGATTATCTAGTATATTACTAAGAAGACAATTTAAATAATTTATACGAACTTATATAGCATTAGACCAATCGAATGTATAAAGGTTGCAAGCGCAATAAAAGGGGCCGTTTTGCGGGCAGTTCCCGAGGACGTTTTACAAGGCGGTTTCTAAAGCGTTTTGCAAGTCGTTTTATAGGGCGTTTTGTAAATTACAACTAAATTATAAAGGATTATACAAAGAAGTGCTTTGTTTGCAGACGACTAGGATGCTAGTTTATAGAGCATACAGATAAAGAGAAAAAGAAAGCTTATTAGTAGTTTGTTGCAAATGTATTAGATAAGGATTTCTAAGGCTTTATACTAGAGTACTGTGGTGGGGTCACGTGCGCATGCACGTGCCCTAAGCGAAGGAACATAAATGTAGTGATTCAGGACACCTGTACACTTAGTTCTTCAGTCAACAAATGCATCACCATTTGCACTCCCTCCATTCATTTGGTTGTATGCCTTGCCAACCCCCTTACAGTACAAGGGAACCCCGAACGAAAATAGCGATAAATTAGACAATTTACCGCAATTGCACGACTTATAGTAAATTATATTGCTAGAAATGCACAAATTATTATATTAAGTAAAGCAATTCTTTACCGAATTCGGTAAAATTAATAGATTAAAAGCAATAACGACCTTAAACAATTAGTCATTTATGCATATAATTATTATAAAAGACATTTTTACTTAGCCCTTAGAAATATTAGTTTTTATATTTGAGGATCGCTATTCCTTAAGCGTATTTTAAGGAATTATGCCCGATAGCGGCGCATTAGGCGTATTAATTGCAAGAGAGCCTTAAGTCTTAATACTACAAAAGCTCGACCCGACAATTAAGATTAATTGTACAAATACTAGAAATTATTATATCCGATTCGGCAAGGGGTCAGCAATTGCACAAGGAACGATTATTGTAAATATATTACTTGGGCCGATTATATTTTATATTATATTAGCGAATACACTATTCTTGTATTGCATTTAAGATATAGACAAAATAGGGGTTAAACTAAATAACCTTGCTAATGTTTTAATTTAAGGCAAGAAGACTATACTAATTATACGGAAATAGGGCTATTTATAAATGCTATTGCACTATAAAGAGGAAGCTATAGCATATAATTACTTAATAGAAATAAAGCTAAAGCAACTCTATTGCCGTTTTAGATACTTATTTATACAAAGACTAGTAAAAGTACTAAAAGGGCCGGATACGCAAGCATTAATTAATGCATAATCGAACGATTAATAAAGTATTATAAGAGTTGTCAATTATATATAAAATTACCCGGCCGATTTAAGTTTACTCTTAAAGATAATTACAATTTTAATTATTTAATTATAATTAATATGCTTTACTTGGACCGCAAACTAGTACTTTAAGCTATCAATAAAGCTATAGCATTTAATATTACATAATTCTTAAAAGACATATTAGCAAAAATAGTATAAGATATTATACGATTATGCTAAATTAATATATATTAAGGTTTACTTGATTACTTTATACATAATACCGGGAAAAACTTCTTATCGATAAAATTCTAATAATATACAAAATTACTAGCTATTAAAGTAAAGGAAGTACCGGTTAAAGCTTATAATAGCATTAGTAAAGTCGAATAATATTATATACTATTAAAGCGTTTATACAAAATCTTATAAGAAGAATTGTAAGATAAAAAGCTTAACAAAGAAGTAATTTTGCAAATAGCAATAAAGGCTATAAACGACATTATAAGACCGGATAAGCTTATACTTACGCTTCTTATTTTTAGATTATATCTTAAAATTATAGACTAAAACCCTTTTACACCGACAATTACTAAGAAAGCAAAAGCGATTTGTATAATAATAAAGGAAATACGACAATTTTACGTAAAACGCTAAGTTTAAGAAGTACTTGCTACTAGAAACGGGCTAATTACGGATAAAATGCACGATTTACCGCTTTAATCCGATATATAAGTATAGCGCGAAAATAAAGGATAAAAGGGCTTATATAAATTAATTGCAATAAACGGCGAAACTTGTATAATTTAAATTCTATATAGACTAACTAATTTTCGGTTTACAGTTATAAAGCTATTTTATACAAATTTGCTACTTAATTTAATTAATGCAAAAACACTTATAATTATTGCGAATAATTTAAGCAATTAAGCTATTTTAACTTATAATTTAATAAACTTGGCGGGGGTTATTAATAAAACAAAGGACTTAGCAACTACTACTCGAGCTATAAGGCCAGTTATCGAAATTCCTTTACTAGTACAAAGAAAACTTAGAAGTTTTTAGTATTAAAAAAGAGGAGGCCGACTTATAACTTTCACTTTAGCTAAAGAAATAAGGGGTAATTATTACACTTAAACTACTATTTTAAGCTTTATAAAAACAGGAAATCGAGGCCCTAATTGCAAGGGATATTTTTGAGTTTATTTCGTATAATCCTAAGGTTTATAAAAGTAGAATTTTTAATTTTAGACTAATAAACGAAGTTAAAAGGAAGTCGACTAACTTATTATACGAGAAATCACGATTAGTAATTTAAGCATATAACGACAAAGGCAAAGAAGTAATTTTGACATAATTACTTACAATTTAACAAGCAAGCTAAAAGCTAATTATAATACTTGTATTATCACTTGCAAAAATGGATATTAACTTGTTTTTCCGGGATATTACTGTGAGGGGGTTGGCAAGGCGATACAACCAAATGAATGGAGGGAGTGCAAATGGTAATGCATTTGTTAACTGGCATTTGACTACTGGACTAAGTTTATAGGTGGCAAGAATTGCGATATTTATCCTCCTTCGCGTAGATCACGTGCAGTGCCACGTGACCCCGCCACATTACCCAAGTATATATCTAATTTACGACATTCTTAAATCGACAAGTCTTAGCGCATTTACTTAAAGAACTTAAGGCCTAATTCTTACTTAAAACAATTATAATTATATAAAAACTATTATATAAGGTATTAGAAGCTAAAACTTATTAGTAGGCAATATATTACAAATATTACTAGGAAAAGCTATATATAACGACCTTATTATACGATCCTTGCCTTTTAGTAATAATAGCGAATGCTTTCGGATTAGTCAAAATGCAAACAGATAATACCTTAATCTTAAGAGATAACAGATTTAAGGCCTTAAAACACAAGGAGCTAGCAAAGGCAAATATTATTATAAAACTTATAAAGCAATTGTCACTTGATATGCTATTAATTTTTAATAGGTTTATCCTCCGGCAAAAAGGGGATTCGATCTTATTAGTACAAAAAGGCTAAGGCAAGAAAATCGAGCTAGTCGACGCAAAATTACTTACTTGGAATAACTAGTATAAGGAGCAACGAGCCTATAAAGTATATATTACAACGATTTGCTAACTAGAAGCTATTTTCGACTTGTCTATTATAGCTTAGCACTAAAAACTAACTAAAAAAGCCATAGCAATATTAAATAAACGACTATAATAGCAATTAAGTAACCTAAAACGGGGAATTAAATATATAAATCTCGATTTAAATTATATAAAGCTATTTGTATTTATCGATAAATCGTTTGCAAATAACAAAGATTTAAGCTTTTAAATTAAATATAAAATTATCCTTGCAAACGAAATTACAAGTATAATATTAGACTTATTTATATTATAAGGCAACTTAGTCTATTATAGTAATATAAAGAGCAAACGGGTTACTAGAAGTGTACTTGCATTAAAGGTATACGGAATAGTAAAAGGTATTAATATAGCTATTGCTATTAATATTATTATTAAAATAATTATTAACTAACTAAGATTACCTTTAACCCCGATTATTATTTATACCGATTCTTATTTATTATACGAATGCCTCGTTAAGCTCGGAACTATTAAAGAGAAAAGGTTAATAATCGATATTATAGCTATACGACAATTGTACAAATAAAGGGAACTTACAAAATGTCGCAAAACACTGGGCCCCCCCCCAGGTGTTCTTCCTAGCCATTTCAGGCTAGCTTTAGGGGCTAGCGCAGCCACCCCCTTCTTGCATATATATAGGGGCTTCGCCCACATCAATTTAGCTTATTAAAGTGTTTCTAAACAATGTCTTCACATTTGCAATAGTTATAAGCCCGGTTTGCATTTACTTCCTTTACGCAATTAGTCGACATAGAGGCGCTCTCTGCTCCTTTTAAGGAGCGTACAATTAATTAAAGCTCACGATTCGACGAGTTTTACCCACAAAAGCCTAATAGACGCGCTAGCCCCTTACGTGGCTTATACAATCGGAGGCCTTTACTAGCACTACTTTTACACTTTACTTCGGCGCTTACAATTCGACGAGTATGCCACTTATAAAAGCTTAGCAGACAATACGCTAGCTACACTTCACCTCGGCACTTACGATTCGACGAGTATACTAACCACAAAAGCCTAGCGCGAGCTAGCTACCCTCTTTATAATTAATTTGCCTTTAATAGCGCTCCTTCTAATAATAAGCTTATAATAAGCTCTCGTTATTTATACGCTTAGCAATAGCTAGCTACTCTTTACATTTACTTACTATAATAGAATATAAACTTAAAGCTTTGCTCGAGAGCTAATAAGGAACTTTTTAAATTTGCAAGCCCTAATATGCAATTAAACACAAAAAACCTAAGAAGTAATATACGTGGTGTATTGTCCTCGCTAGACAAGTCTAATTTGTAACTTAGGCGCGAGTTTAGCAAAGCTTAGCGTAAATAACTTATTTTATACTTTAAGTTACTTTGCAAAGTGCACTATTATAAAGACTTATATAATAGTAACTTAAGTTAAGTTATAAATATGGATTTATGAATAAGGAAGAAGAGTATAAGGACTTAAAGGGTATAATAGACCTTAAAAGCTTAAGGCATGCTTAGCTAGTCTTTGGATTTGCTTATTTGCGCGGAGCAAGGAAGGGATATATTAAGGGATTTAATAGCTTTTTAGCTACTTTTATTTATATAATTTGTATATTTTTGATAGCTATTTAAGCTAAAGTAGCTATAAAAGCTCCTCTTAGCTTAGGGGATGTGTCGCAAAATACTAGGCCCCCCCCCAAGTGTTCTTCTTAGCCATTTTAGGCTAGCTTTAGGGGCTAGCGTAGCCACCCCCTTCTTGTATATATATAAGGGCTTCGCCCACATCAATTTAGCTTATTAGAGTGTTTTTAAATAATGTCTTCACATTTGCGATAATTATAAGCCCGGTTTGCATTTACTTCCTTTGCGCAATTAGTCGACATAGAGGCGCTCTCCGCTCCTTTTAAGGAGTATATAATTAATTAGAGCTCACAATTCGACAAGTTTTACTTATAAAAGCTTAGCGGACGCGCTAGCCCTTTATATAGCCTATATAGTCGGAGGCCTTTACTAGCACTACTTTTACACTTTACTTCGGCGCTTATAATTCGACAAGCATGCTACTTACAAAAGCTTAGCGGACGATACGCTAGCTATACTTTACCTTAGCGCTTATAATTCGACAAGCATGCTAACTATAAAAGCCTAGCGCAAGCTAGCTACCCTCTTTATAATCGATTTGCCTTTAATAGCGCTCCTTCTAATAATAAGCTTATAATAAGCTCTTATTATTTTATATGCTTAGCAATAGCTAGCCACTCTTCACATTTACTTACTATAATAGAATATAAACTTAAAGCTTTGCTTAAGAGCTAATAAGGAACTTTTTGAATTTGTAAGCCCTAATATGCGATTAGATATAAAAAACCTAAGAAGTAGTACATGTAATGTATTATCCTTGCTAGACAAGTCTAATTTGTAACTTAAGCGCGAGTCTAGCAAAGCTTAGCGCAAATAACTTATTTTATGCTTCAAGTCACTTTGCAAAGTGCACTATTATAAAGACTTATACGATAATAACCTAAGTTAAGTTATAGATATAGATTTATAAATAAGGAGGAAGAGCATAAGGACTTAAAGGGTGCAATAAACCTTAAAAGCCTAAGGCTTGCTCGGCTAGTCTTTAGATTTGCTTGTTTGCGCAAAGCAAGGAAGGGATATATTAAGGGATTTAATAGCTCTTTAGCCACTTTCATTTGTA
>Ga0302221_10002023_pt1 | contig 12780 bp, 11 predicted proteins | sample II_Palsa_E2_1_FD_193517 | JGI IMG/M metagenome (GOLD analysis project Ga0302221, IMG submission 193517) | Peat permafrost microbial communities from Stordalen Mire near Abisko, Sweden - II_Palsa_E2_1 | ecosystem: Environmental > Terrestrial > Soil > Palsa > Peat permafrost | place: Sweden... | reverse complement strand
ATATCGGGAATGATGAAAATTCCCTTTCGTTCGATGATGTCGTCCGCGTGCGACGTGGTCGGGCCGTTCGCGCCTTCGCACAAGATTTTACAGTCCACGCGGCTGGCATTGTGCGAGGTGATCTGATTTTCCGTCGCCGCCGGCACCAGGATTTCGCAGGGATGAAACAGAACTTCCTGCGCCGTCATTTTGTCGCCGCCCGCGGGGAATTCCGGCAGCGGTTTCCTTTGCGTGTAAACCCAGTCAACCAGTTTCGGAACGTCGAAGCCTCTTTCGTTGTAGAGGCCACCGTGAATGTCGGCCACGCCGATGATTTTGTATCCCGCCGCGTGCATCAGCAGCGCGGCCTGCGAACCCACGTTGCCGAAACCTTGAATGATCACGCGGCAGCCTTCGCGTTTCATTTTGAGTTTCGCCAGCGCGTTGTTGCAGCAAAGCATCAGCCCGCGCCCGGTCGCTTCTTTGCGTCCTTGCGATCCGCCCAGCTCCAGCGGCTTCCCGGTGACGACTGCCGTGGTCGCTTGCCGCACGTGCATGGCGTAGGTGTCCATCACCCAGGCCATGGTCTGTTCGTTCGTGCCGATGTCGGGGGCCGGAACGTCGCGCTCCGGGCCAAACCACTCGCTCAACTCCGCGGTGTAGCGCCGCGTGATGCGCTCAAGCTCTGTCTTGGAAAGTTTGCTGGGATCACAAATCACGCCGCCCTTCGCCCCGCCAAAGGGAATATTGACCACGGCGCACTTCCAGGTCATCCACGCCGCCAGAGCGCGCACTTCGTCGATCGAAACATCCGGCGCGAAACGGATTCCGCCCTTGCCCGGCCCGCGAATGGTCGAATGCAGCACGCGATACCCGACAAAAACTTCCAATTGTCCCGAATCAAGCGGCACCGGAATGTAAACCGTGATTTCCTTGCTGGGGTATTTCAGGTAGCGGTAAAGGCCGTCTTCGAGTCCCAATTTCTGCGCCGCGATTTCAAAGCGCGCTTCGGCGGATTTGTAAACATTCAGCTCATCGTGCGCGGCCGCGGACATGACACCCTCCCGGGATTGCTGGACCAATATGTTGCATGGGGCGTGGCGTTGGGGCTGGAGTTACCCGCACCCGCAGCGGAACACCTTTCGACGGCGGCGGCCAGTATACGAACACAGGCAAACCGACGCAAGAAAAGCATTTTGAAAATTCGGCCGTCGGGCGCGGGCGGGAAATCACCTAGCGGCGGGGATGGCGCTCCACAAATTCGTCGAGCAGGAGGCGCGTCAAGCGTCCCTGATCGTGGCGCACAACCGCGCTGTGATGCAAAAGATTGCCGGTGACGTAGCGCAGGCCCAGGCGTTTCAACTCGCTGTAGGAAGGCTGCACGGGCGCGGCGCCCTGCGCGCCGTAGCGACGCAACAAGCGCGGCGGAATGGGCGCGCGATTGATTGCCGCGAAATCGAAGAGCTTCTTGTGCGTGTGCTCGTAGATTGCGCGGACGTGATCGGCAACAGTGTAATTCTGCGTTTCTCCCGGTTGCGTCATCAGATTTGCGATGTACACGCAGGTGGCGCGGGAGTGCGCGATCGCCTCCACCACTCCTTCGACCAGCAGGTTGGGAATGATGCTGGTATAGAGCGAGCCCGGGCCCACCAGAATCAAGTCGGCTGCGCGAATCGCCTGGAGCACTTCCGGTAGCGGGCGAACGCGGCGCGGCACCAGGCGAATGCGGCGAATGCGTTTACGCGAGCGGGAAATATTTGTTTCGCCGCGCACGAGCGTGCCGTCTTCAAGCTCGGCCGTGAGCGTGACGTTCTGCGCCGTGGAGGGAAAGATGCGGCCGCGAATGGCCAGGACTTGCGCGGACACGCGCACCGCTTCCGGAAAATCTCCGGTGACGTTGGTGAGCGCGGTAAGGAATAAATTTCCGAAGCTGTGTCCCGCGAGACCGCGGCCGGCGGGGAAACGATACTGGAAAAGTTTGCCGAGCAGGTGCTCGTCCTGCGAGAGCGCGACCATGCAGTTGCGTATGTCACCCGGAGGAAGAACGCGATACTCGCGTCGCAAGCGGCCGGAGCTGCCGCCGTCGTCCGTCACGGTGACCACCGCCGCGAGATCGGCGATGGGCCGGCGGATTTTTTCCTTTTTTGTCGCGGCGACATATTCTTTCAGGCCGCGGAGGACGGTGGAGAGTCCGGTGCCGCCTCCCAGAGCGACAATGCGAACGGGACGCGAGCGTTGCTGCGTGGAATTTTTCACGGGAATCGCGGGAAGTTAGCCGTTGGAACCGTCTCGCTCCGGGTAGAGAAGTTCGGTGAAGCGCGGATCCTCCTGCAAGAAAGAAAAATCCTCGTCGTTGCGCGCGTGGTAGCGATTTTCGGGGCGCAACTGAATGGCGACTTTCAAATTTTGCATGGCGGATTCCGCTTCGCCGGTGAGGCAATCGAGCGCGGCCATGGCGTAAACAATGTGGTCGGCTTTCGGAGCGGCTTTGCGCGCGCGGTCGAGATGCTCGCGGGCTTCGTCCCAGCGGCCGAGATTCATCAGCGCGACGCCCTGGGTGTAATGATCCTCCGCGGATTTCAAGGATTGCACGGGGAGTCGCGAAATGCGCTGGTCGCAAATGCGGATGTGGACTTGCGCGCGGTCGCCCAATTCCCTGCTGGGGCCTTCGAGCACGCGCTCGAGGGATTGCTTGGCGCGCGCAAATTTTTGCTGCTGAAAGTGCTTGAGGGCTTCCTCGTAGAATTTGAGCTGTGCTTGCTTGGCGGGCGCGTCGGGATCCGGGGGCATGACCGGCTTGGCCTTGGCGGATGCCTTTAACGTCTTCTTTTTCAGAAGTTTATGGGTGGTGCGCGATGCTCGTGATGTGCGGACTGCGCGTCGCTTCAAGGCATCCTCCGAGGGAGGCGATGAGCCAAGATAGCAAAGTCGCGGAGGCGCGTCAATGCGAGGGTTTCGGGAAGTACGAATTTTTGGCGATTAGAACGGGTCGCCGTCGTTTGTTTTCTATGAGTTAGAGGTGTTTCTATTCGTCGGGTTTGGCGATTAGAAAGGGGGCCGTTCGGGAAGTTCGGGCAGTTCACAGTCGATAGTTGATAGTTCACAGTTGAAGGCAAAGCCAAAGAGCGAGTGGCTATGCAGAAGCGTGATCGGGCGGCTAGCGGGACGTATAAGGGAGGACAGACTGATTGGGCGAGGCCGCGGGCCGCTTCGCTCGAGCAACTTCTTCCGACTTTGTTCCATTCAACCACGAGAAACGGTAGCACGTTCGTGTTCGGAGCGCTAGTGGTTGAGTGGTGTGGACGGGGGCTCAGAATTGCAACCACAGATGAACACGGATTAACACAGATAGGATCAAGGAGAGAGGGAACGAGGAGTAGGTTTAGTCAACGCACGCTCGCGGCGTGGTAACATGGCGCGCCAAATGGGGCGGAAAACTCCTGCGATAGTCGTCGCGGCTGCAATCTTCGTCCTAGCTCTCTGTGCCGGCTCCTACAAATACCACGCAGACGTCGAAGCCTGGGAACAGGTCCAAAACAGTGTCGTAAGGTTGCAGTCAGGCATTCAGTTTGAATCGGTTATCGCGCTAAGGTCGCATCTAGCTGACGCCGACGCAGCCGTCAAACTCTACCAAAGTAGATGGCGAGCGTATCCGCCCGGGGGAAGAGAGCGGGCCCGGGACGCGGAGCAATCTCTGGATTACATAAGCTCGGCTCTCGACTGGCAAACGCGGAGTGGCGACGACCAAGAGAGTGTTCGCACGTTGGGCAAATATCCCGAGATCACCACTAGCATTCGCCGCTCCTGTTTAGCAGGAAGAATTTTCATTTCCTCATCTGATGTGTCCGCTGCTTTCGTGGTCGCTGCAAAGGAGTTGCTCGGACATTCTGAGTATCCGGCCACGTCAAAATCCGACTTGTCCTTGACTCGTCAATTCGCACCGCTCGATTTCGGGAAGGAGAGTGCCGAATGTGAGCGACAGAAGGCGGCGCGCGAAGAAAATGAACGGCAACAAGCGGTCGCCCGAAAGGAGAGCGAAGAACGGAAGTACTGGGTGCAATTTCGCTACCGTGTCAGCCTGAAGTTGGTTCCCTCAGCTGCCGGCACGTGCGTTTTTGACGTAAAAACAGACGGGAAATTCGTCGACTCGATCGAGCTGTATCCAAGCCGCACCCGAGAGTTCGGGGCGAATCACAAAGTGGAGATGTTGGCGGCACAATGTTACGGCGGCACGCCTCCTACTGACGTTATAAGAATAAGTGTGAACGGGAAGCCCTACGCTCCCAAGTGGGCCGGAGAGTACGCCCTTATCGTCCCTGATTGAAAAGGAGCTGAGCGCGCTCGGGCAGTCCCTCAGATTTTATCGGAATCAAATCTTTGACAAACCCACTGTTGGAAAATGAAGGGCCGTGACAGAACTTACTCAGACAGTTTCTTTGATCTTTTATTGCCGTCCATTTGCTTCATCGCGCGCTCTGCCGATTTTAGTCGCCGCTTAACACCATGAATATCGTCGGCAATCGGAAGCGATTCGGGGGGAGTGCCGCTATTCTTTATCATCATATGACGTACTTCTTTGCCGACCCGCTCGGCGGTTTGGGCCAAGGCTGGCAAGCCCATGATGCCTTGATTTTTGATTCTCGCAGCCGTCTGTGTAACTCGAAAAAGGTTGCCAGCCATTTCCTCCAAACCCATAAAGTCGTACAGGACTTTACCATTGGGAACACCCTTGCGATGCATAAGGGAACTCAGCGGCATGTTATACATGCCACGGAATCCGGCGTTCTTGAAAATGCCGAATTGATTGCTCTCCAATCCAGCGTCCTGCGCTGTCCCGGAGAGGATTCGTTCGGCTAACTTCAGATCGTCACGCGCCTCAATGCGGCCTAGATCCTGTTCCTGAATTCGTTCTTCTATTAGTCTCGCCGCAATGCCAGCCAGCAAAGCCTTGGCTTTAGCAACTTCCTCTTTTCTCGAATCCGCGTGGATGGAAACAAGAAAGCAGGCAAACCTAGATAGCCTATACGTCGTGATTTCCTTGTCGTTTTCAAAATACGAGTCGCGGATGAACGATTCGGTCGGGTCGAGACCGAGCTTCGCGCACGACCCCATCGCCTTGGTAATTACTTGTTGGAACGTTGGCCAAGAGTCGTATCCGAGCGAATTCATGAAGTCATGAGCATCCCAATAGCGGGTGCCGTTCTCGCGGCCAGATTGCTCGAATCGCTCGATGCTAAAATCGCCCATTGTGGTTACTTTCCGTCGCAGTATAAAACAGATACGCCTCGAAAGATAAATCTATTTCCCTTTGTGCTTCTTCTTCGGCTCCGGCTTCACTTTCGGAATGAATTGAATTGAGTGTGAGCAGAAATGTGCGCGACCGGCCGCATTTCATGATGGAAAATTCAGCGATTGAGTGTGTAGATGATCGGTGTCATTTCGTCGGGTAACTGTACCAATAGAAGTGGTCCGCCCCTATGGTCTCTGCAGTGAACTCTTGAGTGATTGTGCGGGACTTGAACCACAGTAAGGGCCGATAGGTTACGCGCAGTCCGACATAGGCTCCGGCAAGTAGATTACTCGGGCTGACGATGAAACAGTTGCTAAATGGCACGGACTCCTTTGCACCGGGATTGAGCGTTAAGGGAGGCGGCATGGGTGGCCCAGAAAGGGGCACCAACGACCCATTGCCAGAAAACTTGCGCGGGCTTATCGCCAATTCTCCAAGCAGGCATGTCGCGGAAACGGAATATACGGGTAGGTACCCATCATTGGAAATCAAGAATGAAGACGAAAGTGGTTGACGGTCATCGGATGGCCCAGAGATCGTCACGGTCATTCTTGGGTAGACCGTCATCAAAGACACCAAGAAACCGAAAACGGTCATGCCTGTCAAAAGTGGGTCAACAAATCGCCTTTTTTCTTTGGACATTGTGGCCCCTTTGGTTGGTGGATGCCATACATGCGGTGACTTTGTTATGGTTCACCTCGCGATCTAAGCGATTGGGCTTTCGAATGTCCAAACTTCGGTTGACATACCGGGCGGGTGGGCAACTCTTTCGTCTCGATTAGTTCGTTCGACATAACGGCAACGGCGGATAGTACCACACCGACAGTTCACTACTAAGTTGCCTCGCCCTGGCGGGGTGCCGCACCGTGCAAAGCCCGAAGGATGTCCACCCGCAAATTCCTAGGACGTCCACTCGGGCCGGAGTTGGCATTACGATACAGGGCTGCGGGATACCTGCTGCAATTTTCCACTGATTGATGGATTTTAGGTGCGTCGTTGTGCGCGCGCGGACGCGGAAGTGAATACACGCGACCTGTTTTAAGCGCGGGCGCGACGACGCAACTGAAAAAGAAAGAGGAGAGCGATGAGTTCTGGGGTACGGATTGGGCCGTTTGAGGTTTGCGCGCCGTTGGCGCCGGCTATGCCGTTGGTGCAGAGGTACGGGGAGCATCGCTACCCGGGAAGATTGATTGTGGTGGAGGGGATCGACGGGTCGGGGAAGTCCACGCAGCTGAGTTTGCTGCACAAGTGGCTGGAATCGAAGCGCTACGGCGTGGTCTTCAGCGAATGGAATTCGTCGCCGCTGGTGAAGGACACGACCAAGCTGGGGAAAAAGAAAAAGATGCTGACGCCGGCGACGTTTTCGCTGATCCATTCGACGGATTTTGCCGACCGCACGGAGCGCAACATCCTGCCGCTGCTGAAGGCGGGCGCGGTGGTGCTGTGCGACCGGTACATTTATACGGCGTTTGCGCGCGACGTGGCGCGGGGCATGGACCGCGAATGGGTGCGCGACCTTTACGGGTTCGCGGTGAAGCCGGCCATCGCGTTTTATTTTCGCGTGCCGCTCGAAACGGCCATCCACCGGCTGAACGATGCGCGCGACGGCTTCAAATTCTACGAGGCTGGCCTCGACCTGGGGCTGAGCGAAGACGCGGAAGAAAGCTTTCGGATGTTTCAGGGAAGGATTCTCGGGGAATACGAAAAAATGATTCCGGAATTCGGGCTTACGGTGGTGGACGCCACGCTGCCGATTGAAGCGCAGCAGGCGCAGGTGCGCCAGATCGTGAAATCACATTTGCAGAAAGCGACGGAACTGAGGATGCAGCCATGAGAGAAACGTACGGAAAGCAGTTGCCGGGCACGAAGATTTCGGACCTGGCCGGAAAGCTGATCGTGATTGAAGGCACGGACGGCGCGGGAAGGTCAACGCAGATTGACTTGCTGAAGCCGTGGCTCGAGGAGCTGGGGCACGCGGTGGTGGATACGGGAATGACGCGTTCGCCGCTGGCGGGCGACGGGATTCGCCGCGCGAAAGAAACCAACAACCTGGGGCGCGTGACGCAGAGCCTGTTCTACGCTACGGATTTCGTGGACCGGCTGGAGAACGAGATTGTGCCGGCGCTGCGCGCGGGATTTATCGTGCTGACCGACCGCTACATTTATTCGCTGATGGCGCGGGCCATCGTGCGGGGCATGGACCCGCAGTGGATTCGCAGTATTTTTCGCGTGGCGCTGAAGCCGGATGCGGTGTTTTATCTGCGCCTCGGAATCGATCAGCTGGTGCCGCGGGTGGTGTTCACGCGCGGATTCGATTACTGGGAATCGGGGATGGACGTTTACCCCAACTGCGATATGTACGACAGCTTTTGCCAGTACCAGGCGGCGCTGCTGGAGGAATTTGACCGGTTGAGCGCGGAATTTAATTTTGAGATGGTGGATGCTTCGGCGGATGCGAAGACGGTTTGCGATCAGTTGAAGGGCAAGATTTTGCGGCTGCTGGAAGCGGATTACCGGGAAAGTTTTCTGGCGCAGGCGGCCGCGGAGATGGCGGCGGTTTCGGCGCCCGCGAGCGTGGCGGAGAGGGCCGGGCCGGAGTGGAGGAAGGCGTCCGGGGCGGGGGAACGGTTTAGGCAGCTGGCGCATCTTTCGTTGTTTCCGCGGTTGACGCGGGAACGGGTGGGATAGTTTAGGTTCAGATACAAAGTCAAAATCCGCACCCTTCTGAGAAGCGAAGGATGCGGCACCCGCAAATTCCATCCGTGGCAAAGCGTCCGCCGTTGCGCGCCCCGACCGAAGAGAAAAAGCAGATCCCCTCGTCGGCCACAAAACGGCCTCGCTCCCTTCGCAGGCTCAGGGCACATTCGCTGCGCTCATTGCAAGCAAGCGGGATGACAGCGTAAGGGCAAATGCGCACCCGCAGATCGCAACCGTGGCGCCTCAAACCTGCAATGGACAAAATGTGGCTGTTGCTCTCGGTATCCGGCTGCGCTTAGCGGCTGAGGACTGAGCATGGCCGGAAGAGGCTGATTCGGAGGCGGGTACGGGCCATTGTCAATTGCGAAGCAGGGGCGCGGGGGCGCGTTGGCCTGTGGTAGGAGGCTATGCTATAAGTAACCGACTGTAACTCTGAGGAAATTGTGCCGTTTATTAATTTTCCGGCTCGGGAAATTAACTGCAAGCTTGTCTACTACGGCCCCGGCCTGGGGGGCAAGACCGCCAATTTGCAGTGGGTCTACGACCACACGGGATCGAATCAAAAGGGAAAGATGGTTTCGCTGGCGACGGAAACCGACCGCACGCTTTTCTTCGATTTTCTTCCGCTGGACCTGGGCACAGTACGCGGATTTCGCACGCGGTTTCATCTTTACACAGTGCCCGGGCAGGTGTTCTACGAGGCCAGCCGGCGGCTGATTTTGAAGGGCGCGGATGGCGTGGTGTTCGTCGCGGACTCGCAGGAAGAACGGTTGGACGCGAACCTGGAAACGCTGGACAACCTGCGCGAGCATCTGAAGGATCACAACCTCGATTTCAATACCATTCCTTACGTGTTGCAACTCAACAAGCGCGACTTGCCGAACATCCTGCCGGTGGAAGAATTGAAGAAGCAGCTTTTGGTGAAGGGCGAGCCGACGATCGAAGCGGTGGCCATCACCGGGCAAGGCGTATTTGATACGCTGAAGGAAGTTGCCAAGCTGGTGCTTGCGGAACTGAAGAAGAACGCCTGAAGCGATTCCTTTTCCTCAGTAGAGATGGAAGGTCACCTCGACGTTTGTTCGGGCTGCGATTGGGTTGCCGTTGGCGTCTTCCGCGGGCTTGAATTTCCACTGCTTGACGGTTTCGATGGCTTGCCGATTGAGGCCGCAGGGACTTCCTTGCGAGATCCAGATATTGGCCGGGCGGCCCTCGGTGTCAATCAGGACGGTGAGGGCGACGGTGCCTTCGAGCTTGGCATGGAGCGCGGCGTCGGAGAATTGCGCGGCGGGGCAGTAGATGCAGGCGGGAACGGAATTCCTGGTAGGTCTCGAATTTCGCGCGGGGGGAAGGTCGCCAGGACTGAGCGGATGATCGAGGCTGACCCAAGAATTCTTGCCGTCGGCGGGCGGCGGCGCGGGAGCGGGAGCGGGGGCAAGATTAGCGGGCTTCGAGCGCAGGGCCTGAAGATCGGGCGTCAGGGGCAGCGAAGCCTGGGTCTCAAAAATTTTCTTCCAGTCTTTGAACTGCGTGACGCGCACGCTGAGTTGGATTTTGTCCGAAGCCGCGTCAACGGTTCCTCCGACTACGAATTCCGCGCCGAGTTGGCGGCAGTAGCATCGGGCGTTTTTTTCCTCTGCGCGGGCCGCGGGGGAGACCAGATCCTCGGCAGCGGCGCGGGCGTAATCGGCGCGGTCAATGACGACCAGGCCTCGTGAGGTCTTGCGCAGCGCAGCCGCGAATTCATCGGCGAGCTCGACACCGAGCGGGCTCGACTTGCCACGCGGGTCGGCGAAATCGATGACCAGAACTTTCGCCGATTTGTGGATTTTGCCGGCCGTTTCGGCGGCGAGCGCGTCAAGCTGCGGCTGCTGCTGAGCGCGGGCGAAAGAAGGAACAAGCAGGGCGAGAAGGACGCTGAGAAACGGGAGAAATCGCGAGCTATTGCGGCGCGGAATTGAGTTCGTAAGCATGTTGGTGTGATGCATGGAACGCGCTAGGCGTGGGCTACGCCGCCGCGGAAAGCTTTGATGGCTTTGGCTTCGTCGGTGAAGGCGGGGATGGACTGGATGAGGCGGGTGAGCTCGAGGACTTCGCGAACGTGGCCGGTGGGGTTGAGGATTTTCAGGCCGCCGCCTTGGCGCTCGAGGGTGACGAACGAGCGCACGAGAGTGCTGATGCCGGAGCTGTCCATTTGGGTGACGCCGGCGAGATTTACGAGGACGTCGGAAGGGCCCGCTTCGGCGAGCTTGCGCAATTCGGTGCCGAGCGCGTCATTGCTCGCGCCGATGATGATGCGGCCGGCCAGGTCGAGAATGGTGACGTTACCAGACTTTCGCGCCGAAATTTGCAGGCCCATGACAGCCTCTCCTTTTGCCGCGGCACCGAGCGCCGATCAGCTGAGGCACCGGCGACGAGACGCGGGATACCGGGCAAGTAAGTTCGCGCATTATAACCCCAGGGGGAGGTTGGGAAGCAAAGTATTGGAGCGCGGGCGGCTCTGGCGCGCGAAAATAAAAGGGAGGTGAACACCAGGTAGCATCCACCTCCCGGGGTGGTGGGGTTGTTGCTTGGAACGCGTTCAGGCTAGGTCGCGTGTAGCGTTCGGCAACCCGGCAAACACGCCGGAATCCACAATTAGGCGCTTCCTTATCACGCGGAAAGAAAGAGTGTCAACAGGTTCGTGACCGCGGACACGAATTCTTCCGATGAACTCGCGCTCAGGTCCCCGCCAGGCGACGATTCTGCGGGCCGCTGGCCAATCGTTTCACGGCCGGAGCTTCCGGGAGTTCGGCCAGGACTACGCGGTCGCGCCCTTCGACCTTGGCGCGATAGAGGGCCGCGTCGGCCAGGCGAATGAGGTCGCCCGCGCTGTCTCCGTACTTCGGATAGGCGGCCACGCCCAGAGAGAGAGTGACTTTATCCAGGATTTTTCCGCGATAGCGGACGCGGAGTTGCTTGACCTCTTCGCGGAGTTCCTCGGCGCGGAGTTGCGTGACGGTGAGATCGGCTTCGGGCAAGATCAGCACAAACTCTTCGCCGCCATAACGGCAGGCAATGTCTTCACGGCGCGTGCGGCTCTGGAGGAGATCTCCGATGGCAGTGAGGAGGGCATCGCCGGAGGCGTGGCCGCGGGTGTCATTGAAATTCTTGAAGTGGTCCACATCGAGCATGATGACGCCGAGGGCGCGCTGGTTGCGGACGGCGCGGCGGAGTTCGCGGTCAAAGGACTCTTCCATGTAGCGGCGGTTGAACAAGCCGGTAAGTTGGTCGCGAATGGATTGCCAGCGCAGGCTTTCGCGAAGCTTGAGATTGGCGAGAGCCAGGGCGATGCGTTCGGCGATAGTCGCGGCCAGAATGCGCCGGGATTCAGCCCGCCGCGGGTTGGGAGCCAGGGAGGAGCCATCATCCCCCTTGAGGTGCAACAAACCGAGCGCTTCTCCCTGAGCCATAAGCGGAGCGCAAAGCGAGTCGCGAGCAGGAGCGGGGCCCAAATGCTTGCAAACCAGCCCGGAGGGAGGGTCCCCGAGAAACTGAATGCGGCCGCGGCGGAGCCCCCAACAGTCCAGGGTGGGGAAAGCGGCGTCGCCGGGCGAGAAAGCGCCCCAGTTAGCCACGGGCTCGAGGAGACTCCGCGCCGCATTCAGCATATAGAGCGCGCCGGACTCGGTGGGAAAGAGCCGCTCGGCCGTCTGGCGGATGACCTGGAAAGCTTCTTCGCCGGTGAGGCAGGTTTGGAGCAGGTCGCTCATGTCGCGGATGGCGGCGGCTTCGTCGCTTTGCCGGTGCAACTCGAGGACCTGCTCGGATAATTCCTGATTGACGCGCGCCAATTCCTGCCTGACGCGCAGAGCGTCCTGCCTGGCCGACTCTTCCCGCAAAGCGCGACGGACGGCCACGGGCAAGCGCGCCAATCGATCCTTGAGAACCAGATCGGAAGCGCCCAGCTTCAGGCACTCGACGGTGCTTTCTTCACCGAGGCTTCCGGTGACGACGATGACCGGGGTGCGGATGCCGAGTTCCTGAAGCAGGAGGATGGCTTCGGTGCCCTTCCAACCGGGAATCTGGTAATCGGCAATGACGATATCGAAAGTTTTGGAGCGCACCTGCGCGGCGAATTGTTCGCGGGTCTGCACGATTTCAAACTTGGGAGCAAGGCCGGCCCTTTTCATTTCCGCTACGCACAACTCCGCATCGGCGGGATTATCTTCGACAAAGAGGGCGCGGATGGGGGTTTCGACCTGAAGCTTCTGGTGGGAGACAGATTTTTCTTTGGGAGCAAAGGGATGTTGCGAGGAGGGGGCCTCGGCAATCAGCCAAGACATAGCCAAGCGGCCGATGGTATCGCGAAACTGGCCGAAATCGAGAGGCTTGAGAAGGTAGCCGTGAATGCCCAGTTGAGAACTTTCCACCAGGTCGCGTTCCTCGGTGGAAGAAGTAAGCACGATCACGGGAATGGAGCTGGTTCGAAGGTCAGAGCGGAGCCGGCGAAGGACTTCGAGGCCATTGATTTTGGAAAGCTTCAAATCGAGGAGAATCAGGGCGGGAAAATGGGAAATGTTTCCGGGGCCGTGGCCGGCATCGGAGAAGACTGATTTCAGAGCGTCTTCGCCGTTATAGGCGATTTGAACGTTGGCGCGGCAATTCTCACGAAGCAAGAGGGCCGCAAACTCGGCGTCCACTGGATCATCTTCGACGACAAGTATCTGAGTATCGACAGCACCCACAGTGGTCTCCTCGAGCCCTAGAGACATGAGCTTCGGACGAGCGGCGGCGTAAATTTAGTGGCCGGCGAATACATATGAATTATCTTTCCG
>Ga0302221_10002021_pt1 | contig 12785 bp, 3 predicted proteins | sample II_Palsa_E2_1_FD_193517 | JGI IMG/M metagenome (GOLD analysis project Ga0302221, IMG submission 193517) | Peat permafrost microbial communities from Stordalen Mire near Abisko, Sweden - II_Palsa_E2_1 | ecosystem: Environmental > Terrestrial > Soil > Palsa > Peat permafrost | place: Sweden... | reverse complement strand
TAGCTACCTTGTTAAATATATTTTTACAAATATATTCTATATATAAATATTAAGCCAAAAGACTATAGTTAAAACTAGAGATATAGTATTTGATATAACTAAATAGTATAATTTGCAAGATGACTAATTATATATGTTGGTATAGCCAAGTAATCCGAATATGTGACACATAATAGTACCCCGAAAGTAATATATTTAATAAGTTTATAATATGTGTCCCTTATTAAATAGGGACTATTACATATATATAAGGAGCATAAGAAGTAAAATAGTACACGCAAAGCAAGTGCCGATTTGTATAAGTTATATATAGCCCGAATAGGCTAAGTATAATTGTACAAGTTATATATATCTTACTTATAAATAAAAGTAAGATATATTAAGTATATTAGGCCCGCGCGTATAAAGGATTTAAATTAAAGCCCGAAAAGCAAGCCCGCTAAAACCCGATAATAAGATTAAGAATAAGGCCGGCAATTAAGTTATATAAAAATAGAAATAAATATAATATTAAGGGTAAATGCAATATATGTTCCGATACTAGTAACCTTTTCTTCTTGTGTAAAACGCACTCGAATTAAAAGTAACCCGTGCTTAAATAACTAAAAAACGAGTAAAGTAAAGCAAGTAAACTAAGGTATAAAATAAGCAAATAAATCAAATAAATTAAAAACAAGTAAACCCGAAAGAATTATAACGTGCTTTAATCTTTATATAATTAAGGAATCTAAAAATTCCTTTATTATATGCTATTATTACCTTGTTTTTTAAGCTGCCTTTAGCGGGGGAATTCCCCTTCCCGGAATAGCCTTAATCTTTAAGCTACTTTTAAAGGGGTAACTTGCTAATTTTGCCTCTCTTTAAGTAGCTTTAAACTTAAAGCATTAATTGTGTTATATACCTTAGCTTAAAAGCTTTTAATTACGCTTGCGCTATTTACTCTTTTTACTTATCTTTTAACTTATATATTTAATTGATTTATATTAATAAACCTTTTTAAAGCTTTATTCGGAGTCCTTTTAATTATAGTATTTATTAAGTTATTTTTAGCTGTTAATTTATTATATCTTTATAAGTTCCTTTTATTTATATAATTATTAAATAGCTATAATATTAATTATTAGCCTCTTCTCTTTAGTAGTTCCGAGCTTAATAAGGCATTTGTATAATAAATAAAAATCGGTACAAATAATAATTAAGGTTAAAAGTAGTTTTAATTAGTTAATAACTATTTTAATAATAGTATTAATAGCAATAGCTATATTAATACTTTTTATTATTTTATATACCTTTAATGCAAGGACACTTCTAGTAACTTATTTGCTTTTTATATTATTATAATATACTAAGTTGCTTTATAGCTTAAATAAGTTTAATGCTATATTTATAATTTTATTTGCAAGGATAATTTTATATTTAATTTAAGAGCTTAAATCTTTATTATTTGCAAATAATTTGCTAACAAATACAAATAGCTTTATATGCTTTAAATTTAAGTTTATATATTTAATTCTTTATTTTAAGTTATCTTATTACTATTACAATTGTTTATTTAATATTATTATATCTTTTTTAGTTAGTTTTTAGTGCTAAGCTACAATTAACAAGTCGAAAATAGCTTTTAATTAGCAAATTGTTATAATATATGCTTTGTAAGCTTATTGCTTCTTATATTAGTTATTCCGGGCAAGTAATTTTGCGTCGACTAGCTCGATTTTTTTGCCTTAGCCCTTTTATATTAGTAAAATCGAATCCCTTTCTTGCTAGAAGATACACTTATTAAAAATTAATAGTATATTAAGTGATAATTGCTTTATAAGTTTTATAATAATATTTGCTTTTACAAGTTCCTCGTGCTTTAAAGCCTTAAATTTGCTATCCTTTAAGATTAAAGTGTTATTTGTTTATATTCCGATTAATCCGAATGCATATATTATTATTATTAAGAGGCAAAGATTGTATAATAAAGTCGTTATATGTAGCTTTTCTTAATAATATTTATAATATATAGCTTATTAATAGGTTTTAGCTTCTAGTATATTATATAATAGTTTTTATATAACTATAATTGTTTTAAGTGGGAATTAGGCTTTAAGTTCTTTAAGTAAATGCGCTAGGATTTGTTAATTTAAGAATATTATAAATTAAATATATGCTTATATAACGTCTTAGAAAAATAAGTCAATATCTATTTTTGCAAGTAATAGTGCAAGTGCTATAATTAGCCTCTAGCTTGCTTACTAAATTATAAGTAATTATATTAAAATTACTTCCTTTCTTTCGTTATTATATACTTAAATTATTAATTGTAATTTCTTATATAATAAGTTAATTAACTTGCCTTTAACTTTGTTTACTAGTCTAAAATTGAAAATTTTACTTTTATAAACTTTAAAATTATATAAAATAGACTTAAAAAATATTTCTTGCAATTAAAGCTTCGATTTCTTGCTTTTATAAAGCCTAAAATAGTAGTCCCGGTATAGTAATTACCCTTTACTTCCTTAATTAAAGTAAAAGTTGCAAGTTAGCCTCTTCTTTTTTAATATTAAAAGCTTTTAAGTTTTCTTTATATTAGTAAAAAGGAATTTCGATAATTAGTCTTATAGCTCGAGTACTAGTCGCTAATTCCTTTATTTTATTAATAACCCTTGCCAAGTTTATTAAATTATAAGTTAAAATTGCTTAGTATGTTTTTATATTAATTAAATTAAATAGCAAATCTATATAAAATAGCTTTATAACTATAAACCGAAAATTAATTAATTTATATAGCATTTAAATTATATAAGTTTCGCCGTCTATTACAATTAGTTTATATAAGCCCTTTTATCCCTTATTCTCGCGCTATACTTATACATCTAATTAAAGTAATAAATTGTGCATTTTATTTATAACTAGTTTATTTTTAGTAGCAAGTGCTTTTTAGACTTAGCGTTTTATATAAAATCGTCGTACTTCTTTTATTACTATATAAATAGCCTTTACTCTCCTAATAATAGTCGGTGCTAAAGGGTCTTAGTTTATAATTCTAAGATATAACTTAAAAATAAAGAGTATAAGCATAAGCTTATCCGGTCTTATAGTGTCGTTTATAGCCTTTATTACTATTTGCAAAATTATCTCTTTATTAAGCTTTTTATCTTACAATTTATCTTATAAGATTTCGTATAAACGCTTTAATAATATATAATATCGTTCGACTTTATTAATACTATTATAAGCTTTAACTAATACTTCCTTTACTTTAATAGCTAGTAATTTTGCATATTACTAGAATTTTATCGATAAGAAGTTTTTCTTAGCATTATATATTATATAATTAAGTAAACTTTAATATATGTTAATCTAATATAATTATATTATATCTTATACTATTTTTGCTAATATGTCCTTTAAGAATTATATAGCATTAAATGCTATAGCTTTATCGATAGCTTAAAGTACTAATTTGCCGTTTAAGTAAAGCATATTAATTATAATTAAATAATTAAAATTGTAATTGTCTTTAAGGGTAAACTTAAATTAGCTAAGTAATTTCGTATACAATTAACAACTCTTATAATACTTTATTAATTATTTAATTATATGTTAATTAATATTTGTATATTTGGCTTATTTTAGTACTTTTGCTAATCTTTGTACAAATAAGTGTCTAAAACGGCAATAAAGTTGCTTTAGCTCTATTTTTATTAAGTAATTATATGCTATAGCTTCTTCTTTGTGCAAAAGCATTTATAAATAGCCTTATTTTTATATAATTAGCATAATATTCTTGCCTTAAATTAAAATATTAGCTAAATTATCTAATTTAACCCTTATTTTATTTATATCTTAAATGCAATATAAAAATAGCATATTTGCCGGTATAATGTAGAATATAATCGGTTTAAGTAATATATTTATAGTAATTGTTCTTTATATAATTGCTAATCCTTTACCGAATCGAATATAATAATTTCTAATATTTATATAATTAATCTTAATTATCGGGTCGAGCTTTTATAGTGCTAAGACTTGCAATTCTCTTATAGTTAATATGCTTAATGCGCCGCTATTAGGCATAATTCCTCAAATATACTTAAAGAATAACAATCTTTAAATATAAAAACTAATATTTTTAAAGGCTAAGTAAAAATGTCTTTTACAATAATTGCATATATAAACGATTAGTTATTTAAAGTTATTATTGCTTTTAATTTATTAATCTTACCGAATTCGGTAAAGAATTGCTTTATATTATATAATAATTTGTGCATTTTTAGCGATATAATTTACTATAAGTTATATAATTGCAATAAATCGTTTAACTTGTTATTGCTATTGCTATTCTCGTTCGGGGTTCCCTCGAATTTTAATATAAAACCTTAAAAATCCTCTTTTAATACATTTATAACAAATTACTAATATACCTTCTTTTTCTCCTTATTTATATGCTTTATAAACTAGCATCCTAGTCGTTTGCAAACAAAGCACTTCTTTGTATAATCTTTTATAATTTCGTTATAGTTTATAAAACGCTTTAAAAACCGCCTTACAAAATAACCTCGGGAATAGCCCTAAAAACGGCCCCTTTTATTACACCCGCGACCTTTATATATTTAGTCGGTCTAATGCTAAGTAAGTTTATATAAATTATCGTCCTCTTAATAATATGCCAAATAATCCTTTAGCTCTTTCTCTTATACAAATTGCCTTATTACTAAACGTAGCTTTATGCACACACCTTTGAAGGTAAACGCTAATTTAAATAATGCTAGTCGGCATTTTAAAATACTATTGCATATATTAATTACTTAATCTTATAAGTTATACTTGTTTTAATATTTTGCTAATAGCCCTTATTAGGCTATATATAAAGTGTTAAAGAGCACTTTTAAGCATTCGGGTTAAGTCTTTTTAAAGTGTTTTATTATAATATAATAAAGTATTATTCCTTTTTATTTTATAAAATACTTTTACCGCCTTTCCTTTATCTTAAAGTAAATCTTAATCATTTCTATTATAATAATAAAATCGTATAATTATTTAAATATTTTATTATAATAAAATGCGCTAACTTATCCTTTAAGCATAATAGAAAATGCTAAATAAAATTAGTTATTTGCTAATCCGACTTTTATATAGCAATCGAAAAACACTTAAAGTTTAATATCTAAAATATTATACTCTTTACTTTTATATTTCTTATCGTTACTTATATAAATTTTTATTATATTTGCAAGTAGCTATAGCTAAGTTATATAAATTAGTAAATTATGCAAGATAAACAGCTTTAATTATATAATAAAAGACAATAATCCTCGTTTAAGTAAAAGGTGCAAATTACTATTAAATTGTTTATATAACTATACTAATAAATGTGGTATTTTATCCCGGGGTAGCTATTTTAGTAGCATATAACTTGGGGTTTACTTTAGCTAAAGTAGTTTTATATAAAGTATAATTAACTAGTCTTATTTAATATTCTATTCGATTGTTATATATAATATTACTTGTAATTTCTAATATATTAGATTTAACTTAAAGTTAAACTCTTAGTCTAATTCGAGTATTTCTTAGATTTTATCCTTTATTTAAATGTGTTATATTTCCTTTATAAGGATATTATAAATTGTTTTAGCAAATAAAATCGATCCGACTTGCTTTTTAACTTATACTTTATATATATATAAATATATATAAAGTTCCTTAATAGCTAATCGACTAGTATTCTTAAGCATCTTAAGCGTTTAGCCTTCTAAACTCTCTTAAACTTCCTCTTAGTAATTAAAGTTTATATATTTATAATATTCGCATTATAAGATTATTAAAGCAATATAATTGTTTATGCATTTTATTATACAAGTTTCCGGGTCGTTTAAGTCGAAGTCTTTGCCTTAATAGTCCCTATTTAGCTTATAGCTTTTTATAATAAGGAATAAGAATATATTATCGTTATATAATAAAATTGCCTTTATATAATAGTTTATAAGAATAGTAAGTTACGTGGTAGATGCAAAAATAATGCAAAAATTAAGCTAACTCGGTATTACTACTTAATCTTTTCTTAAATCCTTAAAAGTCTTTTATACCTCTTAATTTTACTTAATTTAAAAGAAGAGCTATCAAGTTCCTCTAATATAGCTTTATAAAGTAGCGCAAAATTAGTCTAAAAATTAAGCTAACTCGGTATTGCTACTCGATTTTCTTTTTAACTTATTATAACAAATACAAAATGTCTCTTCTAGTCTTTACCTAGCTACTTTATAGTTTATTTAACCAAATAAATTAACTACTAATTAGTATTAGTATAACTAAGTAATCCGAATGTGTAATATATAATAATACCCCGAAAGTAATATATTTAATAAGTTTATAATGTATATCCCTTATTAAATAAGGATTATTACATATATATAAGGAGCGTAAGAAGTAAAATAGTATACGCAAAGCAAGTGCCGATTTGTACAAGTTATGCATAGCTTAAACGGGCCAAGTATAACTATACAAGTCGTATATATCCCACTTATAAATAAAAGTAAGATATACTAAGTGTATCGGGCCCGCGCGTATAAAGGATCTAAACTAGGGCCCGAAAAGCAGGCCCGCTAGAACCCGATAGTAGGATCAGGAATAGGGCCGGCAGTCATGCTGTACAAGAATAGAAGTAAAAGCAATACTAGGGGTAAATGCAGTATATGTTCCGACAACTAATAAAGTATTTTAGCTTACCTTAATTAATAGCTTAATATTCTAGAATTATAGCAAAGCTTTGCAATATATACACTTCTTAACAAGTTTATTCTTCTCCTTTATCCCCCTTAGCATATTACTTTAATACTTCTTATTAGCTATGTTTTCTACTTTATATAAGTTATCTTCCTTATCCGAAATCGGGAGCTTTTTTATATAATGTGGGCATATAATGCAAAATACTACACCGACCTTCTTTGCTTTAATACTAATGCAAAGGAATTGCTTAATTCCAAGAATATAAGTGCATATTATATTAGACACTTGTTTATTAAGCTCTTTATAATTGCATAAGAGGCAAATTATAGTAATATAGATTGTTATAAGCATAGCTGCTTCTTTAATGTATATTTAAGGCTATTTTTGTAACTTAGTTTATAAAATATAAGGCAAAAGATTAATATATTATAACTTTTAAATAAAAAGATTTAAATATTAAGAGTTTCTTATTAAAGACTTTAATACTATTATTACTTTGCTATTATAGTAAGCTTATTGCCTCTATCGCTATCGCCCTAATTATAAAGCATTTGTAATATCTTCTTAATTATATATTTATAAAAAGTATTTTAAAGGAAAGTTTAAGCGCAATATATTTGTAAATTCCCTTTGTTTAATATTACTATTAACCCTTACTATAGCTTTACTTTATAAGCCTTGTAAGCTCCTAATTGCAAGAGATACTAACAATAAGGTATAGTCTTTATATTACTATTTTATATGCAAATAATAGAAGCACTTTTTTATAATATACAAGTATAATAGCATATAAGCTATAAGTCTTTAAGGAAATCACAAATAAATTAATAAAGTATAAGAAAAAGACCTTATTCTTAGAACTTAAAGCTAAAGGAAAAAAGCAAAGGAGAAGAATTAGCTATATATACTTAGCTTTAATTATATAATATCGGAATTGTTATAGCAAAAGACTTTATAATTAAAGGTAATAGCAACAACAAGGTACAAATAGTTACAATTAAAAGCGCTAATAAGGTATAAGGTTACTATTCTTATCTATATTATATAAATCTTATATAATAAATAATATTAAAATCTTTTTATTCAAAAATTGTAATATATTAATCTTTTGCCTTAAAATATAAAGTATAAGAAAAAGACAAAATTAAAGGAATTTAAGAGGTTAAATCCAAAGATAGCTAATATAAGTTCAAATAAATTTAAAGGATTTAAGAAACCTTTTTATTGCAAATATAAAGTCAAGTTTTAAATTTCCTATTTCTAATATCAAGTTTTAAGCTTTAAGTTTTTATTATTTGTTTTAATTAAGTCGAGTTTTAAATTTCATTATTTAAAGGTATATATTATTACAAGGGGCTTAAGCTCAAATACTATAGCTCTTATATAAAATATAAAAGTCTATCTTGTTAATATTAATAAAGTTTACTAGCATTATCTATATATATAATACCTTTAAAATAAAAATCTCTTATTTAATATTACTTGTCTTAGCTATCTTATCTCATATTATTAAAGCGTATAACCTTAATATAACTTTTATTATGCTATTTGTCTAGTTTATAAGCAAGGGCATCCTTAAGCCTCCACAATTTACTAAGTTTTTAGTGCTTCTCTTTTTTGACTGCTTTTATAAATATCCGGTATTACTAGTTCTAGCAAGCAAGTCTTATTATAGTAGCAAATAATACACGAATTAACAAATTTATAATTAAGCAATATTTACTTAAGCACTACTATTGCTATAAACTTTCTAAGAGATTCTTTCAGCTTTACTAGATTAAATAAGATATTGCTTAACTTAAAAGCTTTTAACAATTTTCTCTAAACTTTAAGTAATAGAAAAAGTATAAATATTAACTAAGCGTTAAGCCTTGTTATTTATACTATTATAGCTAGCAATAAAACCCTATTCTTATTTAATAATACAAATATAAAAGTTTTTAAATTAAGAGCAATTATTAATGTCACCTTTTACTAGTGCAGGGTTGTGATTAAATTGTAATAATAAGAAGCAAATTAGAGAAGAATCTCTTTAATTAGGCTAGTTGCAAAGTCTTTTAAGGGTATTTAAATTATTTCTTTAATTATTTCTTTTAATGCTTGCTTAAGCTACAATAATCTAAAGTATAACTTAGCTATAAACAAGGAATAAGATTTTGATTTTCTAATTTTTACTTTTAAGTTTTAAGTACTATTCTAAATTTAATTGTTAATTTGAGTTAAATCGAGTTTTAAAGTAAATTACTTATTCAAAAGCATTTACTCAAAAATCTTCTTAATATTTGCTTATCTTAGCGCTATTTAACTAATTAAAGCAAATATATCTCTTATTACAAAAAAGTGTCTAGCTAATAAGCTAAATATAAAATAATAATAAAGCTATTTCTTGCTATTGCAATTCTTATAAAGCCGCAATTAAAATCGAATAAGGTTATACTAAATTGTGCAAGTGCAAGCTCGGGTCGAGTAATAGTCTTATTTAATACAAAGTCTAGTAAGTTTAAGTTAATATATTAAGTTTTAAACTATTAGCTACTATTTGTATAGTTTTTTTACTCTAATCTTATAAGTATAAAATTTTCATTTAGCTAAGGCTAGATATATAGCTACTAAATTGGGTAAATCTCTTTTAGTAGTTTATTAAGCTATATTTAGTCTAAATTAATATATATATTATTTTCGAGCAAAAGGATATATATTTAAATTAGTATTTTAAACCTTTGCATTAAATGCTTAGTATTAATAGACATATAAAGTATATCTTTGTTAATAAACTATAGTAGCCTTTGTCTTATATTATCCCTTATGTCCCTAGTAACTAAAGTCTCTTATACTACTACTAAAAAGACAATAGCCTATAAATTATATATCTAAGTCTCGAGATAGTTCTTTAGCTTAGTAAAGTCTTTTCTAATAATTGTGATTTTGCGCCTATTTTGCTTAACTTACTTTATATTATAAAATATTTGTTTTTATTACTTTATATAAATCTTAATATATTTTAGCAAAAGCTTAATGCAAAAGAATATTACTAAACCTAATAATATAATATCTATTAGTTTTAGCTTACTTATTATTGCATCCCAAATAAGATAATTAAAGTTAATAAATAATATTTATAAGTAATTGCTTAAAATAGAAAATTTTGCCTTTATATTTGCTATTAAAGTAATTAACCTTGCAAAGAACTCTTTTCCTTGTTAATATAAGGTAAAGAAGCAGCTAAGCTAAAGCAAAAAGTAAAGTTCCGATTTTCCTATTTCTATTTTATATTTTAGGTTTTTACTATTAGTTCTAGTCAAGTTTACTTTTGAATTTAATTAGACTAAACTGTTAATTTATATTATATATATTATAGTAGTAGTAGATACAACTTATAAAAAGAGGGAATATAATTAGTAGTAAAATTAACTAAAGAGCTAAGTATATAGCTAGCTAAAAACAAGACTTTTATCCTTTGCTTAAAATTACATATTTAAGAATTATATAACTTTATTATAATATAAGGATAATGTTATAATTAAGCACTTAATAAAGCTTTAGCTTAGTTTATAAAAAGGAGGATAAGATTTAGCTTTAATAAAGTGTATTGATTTTAAGTTAATTAAGATAAATAAAGTATATAAATTAATAGATAAAATATAAGAAGTTTTATATAAAGAGGCAGATTAAGATTAAAGAAGTTTACATTTAAGGAATAAAAGATAGCGTTAAAGTCTTTATAAAAGGATACATTTAAGCAAAGAAAAAGATCAAACTTTTTTATACTTTTACAAATAAAAAACAAATAAATATTAACTACTTTAGCAATAAAGTCAAGAGTAAATACAAAAATTGCACAAAATATAATAAGGCTAAAATCGGTGCAAAGCTTAGCAAGGGCATTATTATTTTCAAGCTAGTTATATGCTTTATTCTTTTAACAAGTAATATTAATATTTCTTTTAAATAGCATATTAATATAGTTTTTAACTAGAAAATTGCTATATTAATTGCGTATACCTAGTTTAATGCTTTCTTTAAAGGCTATAGTCTAGAAAATAATAGATAAGCAAATGATAATAGTGTTTTCGAAATTGACTAAGATAATATAAATAGCATTAAAGGCTTTAGCTAAAGGGCACTCGAGCTTTAAATTATATTGCTATTATTTAGAAAGCTTACAACTTAGCTTATTTACAAGCTAGCAATTAATCTCCTTTATACTTTTATATATTGCAAATAGGAGTAATTTATTAAAGTAGCCTTTAATAGACAAAGAAAGTAATTTATATAATATTAATTTGCTATAGTAATCTATTTTGCTATATATATAAGTAGCCCGACTTAAGTATTAAGATTAAGGACATATAATACTATTGCATACTTAATAATATATTAAAAATTAAATAATAAGAGAAAGCAAATATTAGTGCTCCCCTTTTACTTACTAGAATTCTACTATAGTAATTAGCTTTTATATTTACATTTAACATAATTTGACTTTATAAGTCTTTTTTTGTTGCTTATATTAAATAAAGTAGCTTAAGCTAACTAAAATAAGTTTCTAATTCTTGTTTTTGGTTTTGAGTTCTAAGTTTTTACTATTTGCTCTTATAAAGTAAGCATTTGAATTTAATTTAATTCTAAGCTTTTGCTTGCATATATATAAAGTAAAATACATATAACTAATCTTTATAAAATAAGTCATTTATATGCTGCCTTAACTAATTTTAATAACTATATTTAATATAGCGTTTAAATTACTAGTAATTACAAGATCCTACTCCTTTTAATTTAATTCTTTGGCTAGCTAACACTTATAATAAGCAAGCAAGTAACTTTATAACATAAGAGTTTACTTTTAAGAGCTAAAACTAACTTATTAAGTGCTATAATCTAATAATTTACAAATAAACTAAGTTATCGAAACCCTTTACTAAGAGACAATTAAGCATAATAAAGCCTAATTAGCTTTGCAATTAACGTGTAAGCTTAACTTTTAATTAAAATATTTACTCTTTTAAGAGTAAAGATTTAATTACACTTTATAAGTAAATGCTTAAGATGCCGAGATAAAAAGGATATATATTAAGAGAAAACTAAGAGAATATAAGCAGCTAAATCCTTTAATAGTAAATTATATTATATTAAGTTTTTATAAACAAATTTAATATTATTTAAAAATCTTTACTTACTCCTCTTTCTAATTATAAGTTAACCACATTTAGCCCTTTGCTTAACTTTACCTTACTAATAAAAGATATAATATTAGAGATATATAAAAAGCAAAAGATATATTTAATAACTAGAATACTTTTAACCAAGTAGCAAAAAGGAGCAATAATAAGCCTAATATTTACAAACTAGTTAAAGGAGGAGTAAAGTATAAAGCACAAGTTAGATTTCTTTTAGCTATTGCTCTTGCTTTCTTTAAAGTACACTTTGCTTCTTATACTTAGCTAGCTTTTGTTACGGTTCTAGCATTCCATGTCACGTGGTCACGTGCACTAGCGCGGCTAGCACAGGCGGTGTGGAGCGGCAGAACTCGGTATTTATGTACGAACCGAACCTTGTAAATAACTTCTTCCTTCTTTAGCTTTAAATAGTCGTAATTAAGACTATTCAGCCCACGCACTTTATGCTATAAATCTGGCGCTCGTGACATAATTCAAAGCTTAATCTAATTCCAATCTTGCAAAGGATTTAAAATTAAACCGTATAGCATAAGACGACGCGTCGCCTTTATCCTACAACGAACGTAAACTAAACTAAACGAATTATACAAAACACGAACTTGAAATAAGACCTATTGCATAAGCACGAAACGAACGAAATAGCACGTTCTTATCATAAACTAGAGGCTAATCCTCACAAACTTACAAATACTCGATTATCTCGTCCTTCCTTAATTCTTGAAGAACCCGAATTTAACTTTAAATACCTCCGATTTATATACTAGCAAGACCCCGAACGACTTTACAAGCAAATTCTAAAAGCTTTATATTAACAAGACGATATAAAGGATCGGGTAGTCGCTTTAAAGACAAAAACTAAGGAATAGCAAGGACACTTAGCTAAGCTATCCTTAC
>Ga0302221_10002019_pt1 | contig 12787 bp, 3 predicted proteins | sample II_Palsa_E2_1_FD_193517 | JGI IMG/M metagenome (GOLD analysis project Ga0302221, IMG submission 193517) | Peat permafrost microbial communities from Stordalen Mire near Abisko, Sweden - II_Palsa_E2_1 | ecosystem: Environmental > Terrestrial > Soil > Palsa > Peat permafrost | place: Sweden... | reverse complement strand
CTATATACGATTTTGGTACGATTCAGACTACTAGAGCTGAAATCTATATATTTACTATAGGAACACCATATAAAATTAGTAGCCGAGTGCTCCTACCACCTTCCTTCCGGACAGGTACTTTTACTGTCAAATGTCACTGTCCGGAGACATTCCGGTTCCCATTCTGGGGCGATCGTCACTGCGATCGGGCGCGGGCTGACTCGGTTAATTGTACTTCTGCATGATTCTGCCACGTCGGTCCAAGTGTTAGTCTCCAGCCAATTGGGGGCGTGAGAAGAATGCAATGAAGCCTAGATTGTTATAAGACGTTTAGATATGGTTGGTAATGCTATCAAACAGTTGTGCAGCGGCTATTTAAGCGAGGCGGCCTTGCGCACCTCACCTCACCTCACCCCACCCCACCCCACTACTCTTCCCCTCCTAAATGAAGGGCTAGCAGCCTCCACAGCCCAGTTTTCAACAAGGGACGATTTTTTAAGTGGTTCGAGGAGCTGGCTTTAGATTTTAAGCGAATGGCCAGCCTTCTCGCACAGGATAAATCACCAGAATTGGTATGTATGTGTATTAAGCCAGGGGTGAGCTAGAAGGTTCACGAAGGCGGCTTTCTGCTTTGGCAGTGGCTTTCAGCTTACAGAAAAGATACCCTTTTTACTGGTCTGACGCTCTGAAGCTCCAAGAGCTACATACCAATTGGGCTGGCATGTGGTATCGTATTGCTGACCAGGCTGTAGCGCGAGGTCGTTGGTCTCTTCCCAACAGAAGAACCTCCGATTCAAGATGCCAATATCGAGTAATTAAATTACATATTATTACAATTAGTGCGTATGCTGACTGAAACATAGCATTATTGCCGTCCACGGGCTCGGGGGCCATTACCAGACGGCCTGGACGGCGTCTGGTGGCGCCAATTGGTTGTGCGACTATCTCCCCGATCAACTACGCAACGAAGGCATAAATCCCAGGATCATGTCATATGGCTATGATGCAAACACTGCCTTCAGTAAAAATATCACTGGTATCCACAATGTCGCAGAAGATCTTCTTGACCGACTTCGTACAAGCCGACGCCGTGAGAAATGTGAGCTGTTCCGAGGCACTCATAATATTTAGTATTCATGAATACACCGTCTATTTTCATGAACACCCATACCTTTTCATCAAATTCAAGGATTTTACGGATGAGTTCTAGATTTTATGAAACTTTTTTCAAAATAATCAAAAGGTATTAATAACTCTATTTATAATTATAAGATAGATTAAAGCTTTATATTAATTCAAGGAAACTTGATATCTAGCCTCTTATTAATATGAAAACACCTTTATTTATGCTTTTAAGAGTTATTAATACTATTTCTATATTTGTTAAGTTTGAAGATATATTCTCTTAATTTTAAAGAGATTAAATAAAAACGTCATTTTAATTTAAAGATTCTTAATTTCCTGTTTTTTAAATCAGTTTAATCTCTTTAAAAACGCTTTTATTTAATGCCTTTATATGTTTTTCTATTATTACTTTCATATTTATAGCGTTTAAAGATATATTACTTATATAAAATAATTATTACTTAAAAATAATTATAATTATATTATCACGAACTCAGTTTATTAGCCTTTTAATAGTCACTCTTATCTATAGTATATATAAGTATAATATATAATTAAGAGAGTAAGAAGTAGTTTTATTAAAGATTTAAAGTTAAAGAGAAAAGAAGAAATAAGTACTCGATGTTAAAAAAGTCAGATTATATTTATAGACTTAATATAAGTCAGATTTAAAACTATTCCCTTTTATAAATAGCTTATAATAGTCTATAAAGACTATAATCATATAATAAGCCACTTGACTTATTCTCTTTCTATATTAGACTTAATAAGAAGACAAAGGGTTACTTATAGTCTTAAGGACATATTTATAATATTATCTCTCTCTTTGAATAAAACTTGTTTATAAGTTTTATAAAAGCTTGTCCTCGTCGTTATAATACTTTAACTCGTTTATATCTTCTTCTCAATTTTATAATTAGTTTATAAAGTAATATAAAGGGCTTAATAGTCTTAGATTCTTGTCATAAAACTCTTTAAGCTTATATAAACAGTTTATAAAGTTCGAAGCATAATATTAAATTAAGTTTAATTTATTATTTACTTACTTCGCTTAATATTATAACTTTTTATAATAGTTATAAAAGGTTAGAATATCTTTGACGTCTTATTCATTTTAATTATTAATAATTATAAATAGTTCTAACTCTTATATTTAATTTAATAAAGAGTCGTCGATAGCTTTATAAAGTTTATTAATCGAGATAATAAAGTGGATTTAAATTAAAAGTAATAAGTCGATCTGAAAGGCGTTCTTTATTTATTTTAATATTATATATAAACCCTTTATTTATTAATTGAGCTTATAATTAAAGCGGTTTATATTTTAATTCTTAATAAAGACATAGACTTTATCTCTGACTTAAAAGTTTATAAGTCGGCGGTGTTTATTCGTTTATTATTACTGACTCTTTTAAGTTTATTAAATTTTATTATAAGCGATTTCTTAAATATTATATATCTGTTTAATGAACTCGACTATCTCGTCTTATAAGAATTGCTTATAAACACTTATAAATTTATTTATAATAGACTAAGACTAATTAAAACTCATATAAAAGACATAGTTTAACTCGATTTATATTAAAAGTAATATAATAGACTAAGATTAATTAAAGCTCGTATAAGAGACATAGTTTAATTCGATTTATATTAAAAGTAATATAATAGAATCTTAAGAAAGTATAATTTAAACATAGTTTATAATAAGAATCAATTCTGATTAATTGTCTTAATAATAATTTATAAATAGACGTAGACATTAATTAATTTATTGATTTATATTTTTTATTTAATTATTAATTTAAGTGTGATTAATTATAAATAGTTTAATCTTCGTTCTTAAGATTTAATTAAACTCTTTTTAAAACTCTAATATAAATTATAAACTGCGATTAAATACTATTATATTTATTAGTCTATAATAACGTTATATATAGTCGAAGTAAATTTAAACGATCTCTTTTATATTTATATTCTTATAATAAGAGATAGAGATTAACTTCTTATTAAAACGACAAATAAATATAATTAATATATTTCTTTTAAACTTATTAAATAGAAACTCTTTAAAGTCTATAAATATATATTATTAAAAGCCGTTTAAAATTAAGAATAGATTAAATAAATTAAAAGGCTTATTTTAAAAATTATGAGATCGATAATAAGTCTAATAATTATTAATAAAACAATTGATAAATATATAAAGATTCGACTAATAATAGCGTTTATAAATTAGTTTCGACGTCTTTAATTAATTAAAATAGACTATTAACACTTAATTATATATTTCACTTAATAAATATATTTTAAAGTCATCGTCTTTAAAGATTATTAAACGATCTTTAAAGAGAAATAATTTATTATAAAGCGTTTAATTAGAGTTTCTATTTATAACCTTTTAATAAAACGGTTTTAAGTTTATACTCGTCCGATTAATTTATAAAAGATCATCGATTAAATTATAAGAGCTTTTAATAAAGTTTAGAAATATAATATTGATTATTAAGTCAAGGTTTAAGTTTATAATGATTTATGAGTTTAAATTTTCAAGCCGTAAAAGTATTTATATATAGATTGAGATCTTTATAATCATTTAATTATTTATTTCTTAGTTTTTATAAATAAAAAAGTCGGCCTTATTTTAATTATTGAACTTATATATAATTATAAAATTAAATTATAAAAAAGTTTCGGCTTATCGTACTTATTTACTTATTAAAGCTTTAATTATCATAAAGTATTTTAAGGCCTTATAATTTAAAACGATTTATATTCGAGTTAATATATTCTTTAACTTTAGTCTTTAAGCCTTTAAAGCCTATATAATAATTAATATCTCTTTATTATAAATTAATTAATTAATTTCAATTAAAATCATTATTTTTAAATAATAAGTTATTAAATGTCATTTATAACTCGGCTAAAGTTATAATAACACTTCTTTAAAGACTTTATTTAAAACGTCTGTCTTTATCATTGACTTATATTAAAGATTGAAATAAATAAATAATAATATATTAATTAAATAATTCTTTAATTTAATAAATATAATTTAATAATAAACATTTTAAAAGAAGGGGTTCTCTTTATAAATAAAGGCTATTAATAAACGCGTGATCTATTTATAATTCAAAATAAACTTTTAATAAAAGTTATAAAAGTCAAAGAATGATTATATGCTGTAAATAATTATAAGTGATTTTTAATTATAAATAGTCTCTATCTTTTTTAAGTCGACTTCAATCTCTTTAATACTTATGAAAAAGTTTAAATACTTTATATAATAGATATTAAATTCAGACTTTTTAATATTAGTTTATAAACTTGTTTTATAAAGTTATAAAAGTACTTTATAAATATATTCTTAATAATTAAACTCGTTTTTAAAATAAATAAGAATATTATTAAAGTATATTATATAGAAGTCGTTTAAATAATTAAATAAGACATTATTTATAAAACGCTGATATATTATAAGTTTATTAATCAGTTTAAAGAATATCACTTTATATTTATAAGTTTTATAATAAGTTTAAAAAGTAATTAATTCTTTTAAATCTAAGTCGATTCGAATTTAATAAAAGACTTATCGAATATTTAATTTTATAAAGATCTGAGTTTTATTAAACTTAATTAAAGTCTTTTAATTAATAGAAATAAATATTAGTCTTAATAAATTAAATTATTAAGTTTATAATAGTCGATATAAAATTATAACAATTTATTATACTTTTTAATAAAGAGAATCAGAGTTATAAATAATATTTGACTAGTTTTAATAAATCCTTTATAAAGGTTTTTAATCAGATATTATTTTATAGTTTATAATTTATTTATAAATTAATATCAAAGAAGAGTATAAAACAAGTCGTTTATAATTTTATTTATAAATTAGATTTTATAATTATATAAACGTTTAAATAATAAAGAGTTAAAAGCTGTTTTAAAAAAGACATTTGTCACGAGCACGCACGTGATGTTAAGTGATTACGGACCGTCAGAAGGGGTTAGCTTGAAACCAGACCTGTAATAAGTCCGTGAGGATATACTCTGGCTTCTTCCCTTCCCCCCTTTCCTCCTTAGCTTTAGATCTTCAATAGAACTACCTCTTGCTCTTTATCATCCGCTACACCAGTTGCAATATATTAAGTAAGGGTGACTACTAAGGGGCTAATAGACTGAGTTCGCTACAACATTTATAAGATTATAATATGTCTTTAAAAAAGTTTCTTAAATTTATAAGTCGTTTATTTTATTTATAAGCTTCTTTTTAATTAAATAATCTATTTTATATAAAGAGATATTAAAGGTTATAGTTTAGTCATTTTATAAATTATATTAATATCTTATAATATTAATTATAACGATGTTTATAAACGGAAAGTTTAATTTTATAAGTTTTAAACGTTTTATAAATAATTATAAAGACTTTATATTTATAAACGTTTAATTTATCGTCTATAAATTATTTTAATAGTCTTAATATTTATTATTCTATATATTAAAAATAAGATTAGATTTCTATTTAAAGATTTAAAATATTAATAAGTTTAAAAAGTAATTAATGACGTTTATAAATAATAAGAGGTCTTTTTACTCTTTATTTATAGTCTGATTATAACGATTTATATTAATTTAATAGTTTAAATTTATAAGTTATAACTTTAAGATTTTTAAGTTATAATAATATATTTTGACTAGTTTTAAAGATTAAAAAGTAATAATAAATTATATTAATTAATAAAGACAAAGGTTTAATTATATATTCTATTAGTCAAATTATATATAATTAAAGATTAAGTCTTGATAATTAATATTAAATAAGATTATAAAAACGTTATATTATTTATAATTATCAATAGATAAATATAAGATGATATATTAATTTATAAACTATAATTAAAGTAAAAAGAATATGAATAAAAATAAAAAGAAAGTGAAAGAATTATTAAATAAACTTTATATTAATAAATATATAATTATTTACTTTAATATTAATTAAAACAAAGGTTTTAAATCTATATTTATTGAAAATTCAATTATAAAAGACTATTGTCGGTTATACGGCAAAGATTAAAGAAGTATAAAAATAATTGATTATATTCTAATTAAAAGTTTAAGTATAATAAGTGAGAGTATTCTTAAAGATTAAATAATCAGTGATAGGCTTAAATAAAAGCTTATAAAGCTGAAAGAGTGTTTATAAAGCTCAGCTTATAAGTCATTAATTAAAAGAAAGCTTAAAATACGTAACTGTATTTTTAAAAGATTAAAAGTGTCACGGGGTAAAGCTTCGTATAAAGGAATACCGTAGATATATACAAAGATCAATTGTTAAAGAGAGAAAGAAGGTCTGACTATAAGAAGACTATAAAGGGCTTCGTACGTAGCCCTTGAAGCTAAGCTTAATTAAGCTGAGAGATCTGTGCTCACGAGCCAAGTCCGAGTACCGGATGCAACCCGTTATAAAAAGATAGTCGGGGACTATTGATAATAAGGTCAAAGCAGTGGAATAAATAAAGAACCTTTATAAACCAATTGATACACTCTTTCAATTATTATAGAAAAGTAATAAATAAATAAACTATATAATTACAATTAACTTAAGCTTTAATCAGTCTTGAAATAAAAGTATTATAATATGAAATAACTTATAATATATATAAAAGTTCACTTAATTAAAAAATAATAATGTTATTTAAACGAATTATTAATAGTTAAAATAAGTGAAAATATATGATTTAAAAGTATTATTAATTTCGACTACTCTTTAATAAAACTCTTTATATCAACGATATTGAATTAATTAACGAAGTGTTTATACTTTTAATATAATAAAAGTTTTATTAAACCGTTAATAACTATGTCGTTTATAAAGGCTTATTCGATTTTGAGCTTTCTTACTTATATCTTTTATTGAAGCTAATATTATATAATATTAATATATCAAAGCTTTATAATTAATTTTAAAGCGTCTTTTGTCATAAAGTGAATAGTTTAAAGATTGTCATATAAAGTAATAAAGTCTTCATCAATGTTTAAGTCGATATTGACGAAAAAGCGTCTTTATTATAAAAGCTAGATATAAATATAAGTCAAAGTTAAAAGCTCAACTTCAGTAATAAAAGTTATAACGGTTGATTATTTAATGTATTTCTAATTAATTATGTCTTTAAATAATTGAAACAAGTATCTTTTAATGTTATAACGTATAAAAACGTCGTCAATATATAAAGCGTCGTTAATAACTATAAAAACTCATTGCTCTTTTATAATATTATTGAATTTTAATATATAAAAACACGTGTTTAATAAATAAACTAAGTTATGATTTATAATTCATAAGTAATTAAAATTAAGATTTATATTGAAACGGATTAAAATAAAGCTTATCTGAGTATTATTTACTCGGGTGATCATAAAAGAGTAAATAATCGAGTTTATTTATTATTAAATAATTATGAATTTCATGAGATATAATAGTGTCTTTATATATAATAAAACTATTTATTAATAATAGCGTTTTTAATACTTTGCGATTATTAAACGTAATATCGTATTATATATAAATCTTTCGTATATAAGAGTTTTAATTTAATTAAATACGTCTTTTAAATCGATCGTATATCACTTTAATATTTAAGAATTATTTAAGTTCGCTTATATCTCTCATTTTATACTCTTTTATAAGCTTAGTCTTAAAGTCGAGAAATGTAATATAATGTTAAAAATAAACTATTATTATAATATTATTAATATAAAAGAATACGATGATTTGATTATTAATATATAAATAAATATATTTAAGAATAAGCTTAAAACTAAGTCGTTTTATAGTCGTTATAAAGTAATTGAATCAAAGTAATAATAAGCGAAGTATATTATATAAAGCTCGTATTATTTAAAGACAGTGACTCTTTTAAGTCGTTTATTAAAATTAAGAATATATAATAATTCGTTGAAAAAAGCGTTATAAAAAGCGTTTATTACGTTTAATTAATATAGTTTTAAATTAAAGAATATTGTAATAGTGATTAAATATCGAAATACTCGTGATATAAAAGTCGTTGTATAAATATCTTCGTAAATAAAATATATTAAGTCGTTATAAATAACTAGTCTTATTTTATAACGTTTTAAAAAACTATTAATATTAAGCTTATATATATAAATCTATATATTTAAAATGATATATATATTGTTTATTTCTTTAATTGCCACTTTTTTAAAGATGTCTTTAATCAATAATAAATCGTATTCCTTTTATATAATTATAATAAAGCCTTTTTTATAAAGATGATTTTCAAGTTAATGAGTATTCTTTAATAAAGAAAAAAGTTTAAAGCTATAAAAACGACGAGGATTATAATTAATTCTTATTATAAAAGCGGTATAATACTCTGATTCTTAATTTAAGTATTAATAAACTAATAATATAATGTCTCTTTTTATATTACGCTTTCCTTCGATTATATTCTTAAAGATTATATTTCATGATATTCTTTTAAAAGTATTAAGCTCTTTATCTTCTTTTAAGATATGATATCCCTTTAATTTAATAATCTTTTTAAGCTTTTTCAACCTTTTAATAAATAAGTCTATAATAATTAAATTAGTTCTATAATTAAAAGTTATTATAACTTGACTATCAGTATTAAAAACATTGATTCGAAGCAGTCCTATGACTAAAACAAGTGAATTACTACCGGTCGGCATTTTAAGATCAGAAATTTGAGTAGTAATTTGGCCCTTTAATTCTGGAGTCAAGCTGGGTGACGGCAGACTATTTATATTAAGAATTGTAATAATAAGTTTAATGATAATGATGTTCAATTAAAGATCATTTATTATAATAATGTCTTTATAAGTCTTTAAAGTGCTCTCAAAGAGTTATAAAAGCCCTTATATTAATAGACTAATAACGTGACTTTTTAAATCATTGATATTTAATACTTTATATAATCGGATGATTTCTTCGATTTCAGGCTCTTTTTTCTCGTCGGGTTTATATCGTTGAAAAGGGTTAAAAGTGACGTTTTTAATCGATATAATATAATATTATAAAAGTGACTATATACGGTATATATTAATTGAATCGTATTTATAATATTAATTAATAAAAGTTAAATCCTTGACTTTATTTAATTTAAGCCTTTTCTTAATATATATATACGTTTTAAAATTAAATAAAATTAAGTGATATAATATAACTCTTAATTTAAACAGTTTTAATTAAGTATAAAGGAATTGAAATAAAGTCTTTTAGTCGAGGATTTTTATAAGTATATAATTCAATAAATATTTTATTATAATAACTGTTTTTAATTATAACTTCTTTAATAATTTAAAGTCTTTAAAGAGAGAGATAGCCTTTAATATAATTACTCTTTTAATTCTTTCTAGACTTTTATTTTAAACTTATATATAAAATGAACTGATTTTAATAATATATCCTTTTTTTTTAATTTAGTCGTTATAACGTATATTTTAAATCAAAGTAAATAAATTATTATATCGTTATATTTTAATTATTAAATTATATTGTCGAAATATATATATTATAATAGTTTTTAAACATTCAATTATAAAATCCAACTTATTATTTAAAAGCGTAAAAACGAAATAAATTCGAATATAGTCGTCAATTATATATAATACTCGTTTTTTATTCTTTAAATTATCTTTTATATATATTACGTTTTAATTGACTAAGTTAAATAATAAGATTAATCGTTCTTTAAATATTTTAAAAATCTATTCTTTTATATTTATAAGTTTATAATATTAATATATTAAAGAGTTAAGTTTTTTAATTATAAACTCGATATTTATAATTACTTTTAATAAATAATAAAGTGTTTTAAAGTTTAAATAACTTATTATTTTATATTACTTTTAAAATAAAACTCTTTTTAATATAAATAAATCTATAGATTTATAAATTCATATAACGACTAATTTGTTTTAAAAGTTAAAAACTTTTTTTAATAAAAGTTTATAATTTAAAATCGGTCTTTTATAAGTGACTATAGTTTTAATAGTCGTAAACATTATATTATCTTTTAATAATCTATATTTAATAACGAATTAATCATAGATTATAAGTATTAAATAAAAGTTATAAGTTTTTTTTATATAAGTAAATTATAAGTTCTTTATATTTCAATAAACTCTTTATATTATAAATAGTTATAATAAAGCAATATTGATATAGAATGATAATATTAGAATTATATTATATAAATATAAAGTGTATTGCTTTAATTCTTTTTTTATAATAATAATTATAATTAAAATAATATTAAAACCTTCGATGAATATAATACTTTTTTTAATATATAAAACATCGTTGTTTATAATTATTTAAAGATCAGTGAACCTCGATTTATCGTTGTAAATATGACAAATAACTCTTAAATTTAATATAAAGGAATTATTGAATATATATTATTGATTAATAAAAGTATTAATAATTTTAAAAGTAAACGATTTAAGTGAAATAATTAATTAAGTCGTGATTTTTAATGAATTAAAGTCATTATAAGATTAGTCGAATTATATAATATTCTTTGTGAATAAAACTTAAGAATAAATATATACTGCTTTTTATACGTCAATATAAAATTGTTTAACTTAAAATAATATTAAATAATAAAAGTACTTAATTTTATAAAAATAAAAAAGGTTTTAAAAATAAAAGTAAAAGTAAAAGCCTTCTTTTCAAACTCTGTTTTAATTCATTTAAAAGCTCTTTTAATATATTCAAATACTTTTATAAGTACTTTTTTAACCTTTTTTTCAATCTTTAATTTTTTATTTTAATCTGATTTATAAACCTTTATAAATAAATAAAAGCATTTAATATATTTATATATCTCATTATAAAAGCATATATTAATAAATTTTGACTTTTTATTATCTTTGTTTTAATTATTTAAAATAGCTTCGAAAGCACTTTTAGTCGTAATATTAAATGCTTTATAAAAAGCATTAACTTTAAGTCGAATAAAAGTAATAAAACGATATTCTTAATACTTTTAAATTAATTCTTAGAAATTAAAACGTTCACCGTCGATCACTTTAATCTTTTAAGAGTTTGAAAACGATGGCGAAATATAATAAATTGTAATTAAAAAGACATAAAGAAGTTATTGATTTATAACGTTAAGAATATTAAATTATTTACACTCGTTATAAAGCGTTTCGAGTTTATTTAATCAAAAACCGATTTCAGTGCTTTATTTTAATATAATATAAGTCTTTTTTTATTTTATAATATATTTTTACTTTCGAGTATAATTTAAAATTATAAATCGATTCTTTAAAGATATTAATATATTATATATTAAATCCTTCTTTAAGATATAATAAAAGTTATTAAAATAAATAGTCTTTATGATTTTAATTCGAAACCGTTTTATAGCCTTAATATACTCTTTATAAAATCTGAGTTTATAAAGATATATTTGCGTTTTTAAGTTTAATTAAGTCTTTTCCGCTTTATTAAAGTCTTTATAAGTGATATTAATAATAAAAGATATTTTAAAAGTAATTATATTTTAAGTATTAAATAATGTGCTTTTTAATTAAAAGTGTTTATTATTAAAAAGAGTTATAAAAAGTCGAATATTAATTATAATAAGTTTAATTAATTATATTAGTTTTATTAAGTTCTTCTTTGACTTATATAAGTCAATATAAAGAGTTAAGTCATATTCTTATACGGTTAATATAATGACTGCGAATTATTTCAATTAGTCTTTCGAGTTCTTTAAGATTATAACAGTTTTAATAATACTTATATTAATGAATAATAAGTTATTAATAAGAATTGAAGATATATATATTATTATAAGTCGTATTTATAAAAGTATAAAGTCAGATCGTAATGATAATATTATTGATTTCGAATTAAATAATAAAGAAGCGGTTGACGTCATATATTATACTCTTTTAAAAATCACAATATTAAAGATTAAAGATATTAAATAAAAGGCTTCAAATCGATCATAATCGTGCTTTGAGCTTTGTGATAACGAATTCTATATATTATAAAGCGAAAACCGGGCTTATATTATCGGTTATATAATAAAGATTAAAGAAGTATAAAAATAATTAATTATATTCTGATTAAAGGTTTAAATATAATAAGTGAAGATATTCTTAAAGATTAAATAATTAGTGATAAGCTTGAATAAAAGCTTATAAAGTTGAAAGAGTGTTTATAAAGTTTAATTCACGAGTCATTAAATGAAAAACAGTTTAAAATACGTAATTATATTTTTAAAATATTAAAAAATAATCAGCGACTATTGACGACGAAGTTAAAGCAATAGAATAAATAAAGAACTTTTATAAATTAATTGACAATTATAAACTGTCTTCTTTTAAATAATTGACTAAGATCGATAATTAACTTATTAAAATCTTAATAAAATAAAATTAAAAAAGAAACTATTATAAAGTGGCCGTATAATATTATAAACAGCGATTTTATATATATATATAAACGATAAATTAAAGAGAAAAGAAGAGTTTAAATTAAAGAAGAATATAAAGGGCTTCGTATATAGCTTTTAAAGTTAAGCTTAATTAAAAAGAGAGATTTATATTTACGAATTAAGTTCAAATATTAAGTGTAATTTATTATAAAGACTTTTTTTAAACTTTTTTATTTTTTAAC
>Ga0302221_10002017_pt1 | contig 12800 bp, 9 predicted proteins | sample II_Palsa_E2_1_FD_193517 | JGI IMG/M metagenome (GOLD analysis project Ga0302221, IMG submission 193517) | Peat permafrost microbial communities from Stordalen Mire near Abisko, Sweden - II_Palsa_E2_1 | ecosystem: Environmental > Terrestrial > Soil > Palsa > Peat permafrost | place: Sweden... | reverse complement strand
TTTATAAAATATTTTAATCTTAAATATAATTATTTAATATTTTATAAAAATAATTTATTAGATTATAAAAGTTTATAAATTATTAAAATAATTTTCTTTAATTAAGATATAAAATAAAATAATTTTATTTTTAAAAATATTATTAAGTTTAATAAACTTATAAAAAAAATTTTTAAAAAATTAAAATTTATTAATATTATTAAAAAGATTAATAAAAAAAAAATTATTAAAATATTTAAAACTTTTTAATAAAATAAAAGACTTCTTTTAATAAAATATTATAATATTAAAAAAAAATAAATTAGTCTTTTATAAGTCTTATAATTTTTAAGAATTTATTTAATAATTAAAATATTTTTAAATTTTTTTTTTTATTTTATTTATATTTATAAAAAAAAATAATATAATTATAAATAATATTTTTTATTAAAATATTATAACTTTATATAATATATAAAAAATTCTAAAAATTAATAAATTTAAATTTATAAAAAATAATTTTTTTTTTATAAAATATTAAATTAAAAAATTTAAATAATTTTTTTAATATAATTTATTATATTAAATATCTTAAGAATAATATATTTTTTTATAATCTTATAAAAATATATATATAAAAATATAAAATAATAATAAAAATATATAATATTTAAATAAATAAAATTATAATTAAGATTAAAAAAATATTTAATAAACTTAAATTTATAAAAATATATATATTTAAAAATAATAAATCTTATTTTTATAATTTAAAGAATAAAGAAATAATTAATAAAAATAATTAAGACTTTTTAAATATATTAAATAAATAAAAAAATAAAGATTAAGTAATAAAATTAATTATAATTATTTAAAAATAAATAATTATTTATAAAGAATTAAATATAAAAAAATATATTTTATTATATTTATTTTTAATATTTTAATTAATTTTAAAAAAATTTCGCTATAATAATATAAAGAATATTATATAATTATTAAGACTTAAGATATAAAGACTAATTCTTAATATAGTTTATAAAAGAATTTTATACTTTTTTATTTATTAATTATAATCTAATTTTTTTTAGTTTTAAGCTTCTTTATTATTATTACACGTTTACGTTAAGTTATTATTTTATGATTTTGAGATTATATAATTTTAAGTTATTTCTATAAGATTTCACTTATTATTATATCTTTCTTTTTATAATATATAATTTAAAAAAAAATTAATTAAGTATATATTATTTTAAAGAAAATTTTTATATAAATTTATTCTTTTCCGGAGTTCTTTTATAAAAATATTAAAATCGGGTTTTTGAAATATTTTTTAAAACTTAATAATTAAATATATAAGTATTAAGTTTTTATAAAAAATAAAAGCTCTAGTATATACGAGTATTTTAATCTCCTCGTTATTAAATATAAGCTTAAATTAAAGGAGTTATTTAGAGAATAAGTTTAGGGAAAAGTATACGATCGCAAAAAGAGTGCGGGAGCGATTTTTAGCGCAATAACGCCGATTCTTACATACAGCTGTATGCGTTTCGCAGTACCTCGCCTGTTAATGGAAAACAGGCGAGAATGGCGGAAGCCTCGCGATTAGCTAAACATTACAAAAAGGGCCTTGTAAAGCGACGAGCGGGAGACGCAACGCCCAGGTCACTGCACTGTGCTTGTTATTGTGATAAGAGAGGGAGTGCTAACATGGGGAGTAGTCAACGCCACAGGTCTATATATAGGACTTTATTGCGTTATCACACGTGACATAAATGACAACTCACCGAATATTCTCGATTGCAAGGCTCTAGGATCAGAGGACTTATTTTTCTGTATCAACCTCCCACTTTTCTTCAGCGGCAAAGACTCTAAGAATCAGGCATCGGCGGTTCTACGAAGTACCTTTACGCAATTCATCATCCTCGCCGATCATGGAAGAGAATGGCCAAGCCTTCTGGGGATGGGGATTGTCGCGAATATTTACGAGTTCTCGTCATTTTGAGACCACACTCATCCTCTTCATTGGCATTCTCGGCCTCTTTGGATCTAATGTCCTTATCTGGGACCTCCCTATCGTTGTTGTGCCGTGCCTATTATGGTACGTCAAGCTTGTGAAGCACGATGCGCCGCACGACCAGCAAGAGTTGAACATGCTCTTGAAACAGATTAGGCCGCATCTATATCTCATGGCGACATATCTCGGTGTCCGTTTGGTGATATTCGCTACGATTCTTCTACTCCGCATATTCAAGATGCTGTTTATTACCTCCATCGCACTTGTCACAACGATGTGCATTGCTCTAGGAACCTTGACATTGTTCAATAAGAAATGGAAACATGATCACGCCGGCATTATGTCACTATTACGTGAAATATTGGAAGCGGAAGGATATGAGCAAGAGTCAACGAGTGTCGAAATTGGCTTGTACATCATAGCACAGATAGCGTTGATCCTCACGACAACCCAACAGGTTCTCTGGACGTCAATTCCTGGAGCGGTCCAATTATTGGTTTCTGTCGCATCTTGGCCATATACTATGTATTTTTTGCACCTCTCAAGCTTGAAGCAAATCTTGGGTTCAACCTTCGATAAGATATCGGCCGGAAGCAAGACTTTCGAATATCGGGCCATAAAGCTTGACAAGGGGATAAGACTTGTTACTCTACATCGACGGTTACCTTATCTCCAAGTTCAAATAAGGCTAGAAGAAGTTTCCCTGGATTCTGCGCCTCTCTACGAAGCTATATCTTACACCTGGGGAGACCCCAAAAGGACAAAGAAGATTTTCGTCAATGGATTGCCATTCTATACCACACCTAGTACCTTCAATGTACTGCGCAGCCGAAGCAGCCCTTGGAGGACCAGAGTTCTATGGATCGACTCCATTTGTATCAACCAAGATGATGTGGCGGAAAGAAGCAGCCAAGTCCTTTTGATGGGAGAAATTTACCGTTGCTGTTCGAGAGCTATTGTATGCCTTGGGGGAGGCCTTAGTAGCATAATTGCATCTATCGGTGCAATTATCTTGATTCATGATCTTGATTCTGATTCCCCATGGAATATCTCTACAATGCGAATCCATGAGAGGGAGAAAAACGTTCTTGGATTCTTGAGTTTGCTTCGCCTTCCGCTTTTAGTCAATCTTTTAAAGCATCCCTGGTTCTGGAGGGTGTGGGTAGTGCAAGAAGTTGCACATCCTGAAATAGTGCATGTCGTCTACGGCGGACTATATCTAGACTGAAGCTTTTTCGAGAAGATTGCCGAAACTTTCATAACTTCAGACATGACGCGGCTCATACAAGCACTGCCAGGGGGGCACGAAGCTCGTGAAGCTGTCGGGAACGTTCATATCATGGTAACGATTCGGCGAAGCATTCAGATGGGGGGAATGTTTCAAAAGATTCAAAAGATTCAACAGATGTTAAGGGATCCTCGTATGCTGAACTTGCTGAAGTTCTCGAAAGATGGAAAAGAGGAACTTAAAAAGGACGACGCTAAAATGGAAGAAAGTCGGCGAAAATTATCGTCCCTAAGGGGACTTTTGAAGCAGTTTGCGGACCTGAAATGCTCAAATGATTTAGACAAAGTCTACGCGCTTTTGGGGCTAACCACGGATGGCTCCCACAAGCACTTCATACCCGATTACACAAAGCACCCCGAAACTCTCTTCGTTGAAGTGGCCTTATACCTCTTGTCAATGGACCATCCTTTTCGGGTTTTGTGCATTGCTGGTATCGGGCACCGAAGGAAGTACGAAGACCTTCCGTCATGGGCCCCTGACTGGACAACCTCACCGAAGGGTGCCGAATTTGATTTTGCCAATTACAGATACCCCAAAGGTACATATACGGCATCGGGAGACTCACAAGCTCAGATAGTATGCCATGGTGAAGACAAGACTTTACTTGTAAAGTCTATTTATGTCGACGAAATCGCGTTTCTAGGCTCACCGTGCTCTATACGCAGCAGTCGTGGTGATTTTCAAGTTGATCTGGATTTGCAAATGTTCGATCGCAGCGGGCTGGAGATGGACATAGCATGGCATACAGAAATTTTGGAGCTGGCCACCGCTCATGCAATGCCGCCTCTCAAAACCCGAGCCAATCTTACCGAATCGCTCTGGAGAACTCTAGCTGCAGACATTGATATAAGCACGCGACCTGCACCACTATCGCTGGGTGATGCCTATGCAGGCTGGGTTCAGCTGCTCGAATATACTAGGGAATTCGTCTTGGAAGAGGGAAGGGTCCCAAACGATGAAAATTTCTGGGCTATGGTTGGTATCGCAAATCGCTGGGGTTTTGCTATGGGCCAAGGTTGCTCAGAGCGAAAATTTTGTGTTACAAAAGGCGGATATATTGGCCTTGTGCCTCCTAGGTCTGAAGTCGGTGACCAGATTTGGGTATTTCTAGGCGCGCCGACGCTATATGTCTTGCGTCGTAAAGCCCCTGTTAATGTTCACGAGAGACCGTTTGGAGAGTTAACTTTTGCATTGGTGGGGGAATGCTACGTCGATGAGATGATGGATGGAGAGATCCTTGAAAAGGATGAAAAGGAGAGAAGGTGGGAATATGTGACCCTGGTGTAATAAAGCAGAGAAATTCGAAAGACTCACCTAGATGGCGCCTTGAAAGAGAGGTCCTCCAAAGCAGCCAAAATCTAACATGGAACCTAGTAAGGCTTACTAACTGACCTCAGAATAAAAATAGTGAGATTAGAGCTAAACTACTGATATAATCTAAGAATAATTAAGCTTACCAAATTCCCCTTCCGTTTTTGGACCTGGTTAGTCACTGCATCACCAACCGTCATATAAAAACCCCTTAAAATACTTAATTATACAACTCGCGAATAAGGTTCTTAGAGCTCCAAGGGCTTCAATACCCACAATGCCCTCCTAGTACTTCCAGCAATCGCAACGCCCAGAAACGAGGACCTAGGAACAAAACGCCCAGAAAGCAGCAAGCACAGCGTCCAGGAACCAGGGTCCAGGAACAAATACCCCGCAAGGAGAACACCCTATAAGCAAAGGCCCTGCTCTATGCAACATGAGCTATAATATGTCCTGTAGCATTCCCACTGCACCAGTACGCCCAGACTCGTGCTCGCCTCTAGTTATATTACAAACCTACAATTAACTTTCTCTTTTTCTCTTTTCACTTCCTCGTCCTTCCTCTTCGCTATCCTCTGACGAAGGTGTTTCTTGCTCAGGTTCGTTAGAACTGCTGGAAGTTGTTCTTAAGTTCGAGTTGACGAGACGAGCTTGGACCTTTCTACTCTTCTTGTCATCGGGCGTCATCTCGACAACCAGTTGAGCAGCCCGTCGTGTCGATGGATGCGACCATCCTAGCGCCTTCTCTCTACGATCCAGAAGCTTGGTTGCGCATTTATTCGCCTCTTTATCCTTCCCTAAATCTTTCAGACACCTTGCTAGGCCCTCTCGAGCATTGAGTGCGAAAGGATGCACTTTTCCCAGCGTTTCTTTGAGTTTTGAGTACGCTTCTCGCTGAAGCTTTTCTGCTTCTGCTGGCTTGCCTTGCAGACGTAGGACATTTGCTAGACTGCTCCGAGTCTGTAGGTGATCTGGGTGCGCTTTCTTCTCTACAGGCGTAGAGCGGAGGACGTAACGGTAAAGCTTCACAGCTTCTTCGAGAGACGCAGTCAATAGAGACCCATTATTAGGATCTCTGGGAATCGATAGGTTATCTGCCAACATACTCGCTGCCATGCAAGTATATCTATGATCAGGACCCAGTATATCAGAAGCCTTGCGGTAGATCATACGATGGTAGTGTAGAGCAGCATCGTACTTGCCAAGCTCTTGCATAGCAGTTGCTTTGAGACTGAGAGTCTTCAGCACGTCTGGATGGTATTCTCCGAGCGCTTCTTTCTGCGCCTCATATGTCTTTTTACAGTGCTTTTCACATTCAGCTGCATTACCGAGGGCAAGGACCGCCCAAGAAATCTGATGCTGAATTTTAAGGGTCTCGATGCTGTTGGGGCCTAGCTTTTGGGTGCTAGCCTCAAGAACATCACGCAATATCTTTTCGGACTCGGTGTAGTCACCGACGTAGTAGAGAATACGCCCAAGCCTAGCTTTCGCTATCATCAATTGCCAGTCTTCACTTTTCTGCTTTTCGAGAACCTTAACACAGTCTCTGGTGATTGATAGACTCTCCTTATATCGACCCCTATCTTGGTAGATGAGTGACTGTAAGAGACGAATGTCGATTGTTTCCGTAATTGTCGACCGAAACTCTTTCTTGTATCCGAGGTAGACACTGTTCGCTAATTCTTCAGCTTCATCGAGTCGATCAGCTTCACGAAGAGCCATGACTTCTGTCGCCTGATTGGATAGTACCAGTGCTCGAGGAGGTTTCCCAACCTTTTCTAAGTAAGTTTTAGCAGTATCAGTAAGCTTGAGAGCTTCTGAGAAGTTGCCTTGTTGCATGTAGTAGTTGCTGATATTCGAAGCTAAAGTACTGGCTGAGATGTTGCTCTCATCCGAATTGGTGAACTCGTTCTTGAGAACTTGAAGTGCGTGAGAAAGGAGTGTAGCGTTCTTCGCTGCGGCTACGAGGTCACGTTTATCCCACCTTGGGCTCGCTTTGTCAGGAAAAGACTTTTGTAAGATGTAGAGGGCTCTGGTGGCGGATGTTTCCAGGATCTCTTCATCTCTGAGGCGGTTTCTCATAGCGAGTTGAACCAGCCGATGGATATTACAAGTGCTGCTGACTGGATCGTAAGACACAAGCGCGTAAGCTTAGAGAGTACCCAGGGAGTTGGCAGTGAGTTGGCGTTCATCCGATTGGAGCGCTCTGAGTAAAAATTTAGGTATATTTTGCGGCTCCAAGAATGATATAAACGACAAGAGCTCCATAGCCGAGCTAGACTTGCTTCTTATGGCATCAAATGCTCTATTCCAAGTTGCTGCGATGGCCTTTGAGAAATCACGATCAGTCTCATAACCTTGAAAGTCGGACTGGAGCAAGTCCGTCAGAGTTGACTCGTCGAGTGCAATCAACTCCAAATACGCAGCTGTTGTCAACGTCCGTTGTCGCATGTATGCCGCAGCTTGTGCAATTGCGAGTGGCAGATTCCCCAGATGCTTCACAAGTCTTTCAACGTCGTCTGTCGCTGGTATTGACTCGTAACTTGGAGGACCTTCACTTGGTGTACTTGCAACAGAGAGCTGTCTTTGAAGTAGTTCTTGAGCTTCCTGAGAGCTCATTGGGGGAATCTCCAGTACATGGCCTTCAGGAGCAACCGTTTGGCTGGCAACGATCTTCGAATTAGTGGTAAATAGTACGCGCCCATGAGAACAACGCGGAATCAAATTGGTTATGGGCACTCGACGCATGTTGCCGGTGGAATTAGTCGACTTCGACGAAGATCTGGACGGATTCTCAACCGAGTCGTAGGTGTCTACACTGTCCACAACTATCAACCACCCTCCGCTGCGCTTGTCAAGCAGATGTTGTTGCACAGAGTTCAGGGTGACTGCTTGGTTGTGTTCTGCACGCAAGAGGCCACATGCAATGGCAATGTTCTCTATCGATTCTTTGAAAACGTCAAAGTTGGCCGCGCGGACCCAAAACACGGAGTCTTGAGGGTAGGATTGCCGATACCACTCGGTCAATCTCAAAGCAATCTGTGTTTTGCCAACACCACCCAATCCATGCAGAGCGACTCGGACCTGACTCGAGTTCTCCAACTTCAGGATTCCTTGTATTGATTCAAGAATGGCATCACGACCAAGAAATTTTGAAGTTCCAATGTTAGGTTGAGTGAACCACGGTCCGTCATCTCGCCTCGCATTTGGGGATCCGAACGGGCTGGCGCTGCGATGGCGATCGACAACGATGGTCGAATGATCTGATAAGTGAGGAGAACACCCAAGCTCGCTATTTGCAAGGAAATTACTGTTGCTATTCGGCCTGGACAATGACGATGTAGATTCTGACCAGGATTTGGCATCATTGGCTGTCAAGGAGTAGTCTACTAGATCAGCCAAATATGAAATGATGATCTCGTAGTTCCGATCCTTCGACTTGAATTTGCAAATTGACGAATGATTCGACTCCTGCACGCGGTATAGAACCTCTTGAGGAAATCCAAGGCCGAGGATAGCCGAATTATGGTCCACAATCTGACTGAATTAGATCTGCATGGTCAAGATCAAGAAATGAATACCAGAAAAAAAAATCGCTTACAAGATGCGTAAGGGGCGGCAATGGCTTAGCCTCGTAGAAACTACATATGTGAATGCGTTTATCGCTTAAGCAATCCTCGAAGGATCGTTGTATCTCCGTTGCGATATGGGAATCGAGGCGAAGAGTCTCCATTATCGAAGAACGTGGATTACGCGTAACATGCCGCAACCCGCTCGATACGAAATGGCTGAATGGCCTGTCAATTAATGCCAGCCGACATTGGCAGAGTTTGCTTACCCGGTCCTAGCATGCAAACCCCCACGATGAGGCGTTGCGAAGAATGCAATGGAGCGTATGCTAAGATACAGATCCCCATATTGAGGGCTGCTCCTTGCCTTAGAAATAGCCTAGGAATATCGCCAGTAACGTCTATTGATATAAAGGGAAGTATTTACCAGCTTGACCACGATCCCGCCCAAGCTGTGGCACAGAAAGAGGATGTGCCGGTCCTGGATGTCCCGTCGTTGGAATCTTAATCTGGCGAGCAAATCGTCTGCTGCACCCGCGACCCCGGAGGTACTGGTACCCCAGCCGATGTTAGAGTTATAGCCAAATATCATTACTCTGGCACGAGGGAAGCTTTCAGGGAGAAATTCCTTGAGCCAAAGCCTTTTGAAATCGGCATGGTTTGGGTCGTCTGATTCACCACCAGCCCACGTATTGGCTCCAAAAGACCCCACGTTTGCAGGAAATAGGTTAAGACCATGAACAGCAACTATACTATAATGGAAGTGTGAGCTAACTGCAACATGGTTATGTGTGAATCGCTCACTCGATATCAGCGTCTGCTGGCGACACAATAACCTTGAGATACGAAATGGTGGGGTCGTTGATCAAGGCTAGAATCTCTTCCCTCAGCGGCTCCACAGCAGTTGGCATTGTGTAACAATTCTAAGAGTTGTACGCTCGAAGAATGGAAAGTTTTGGTGCCAGCTCAAGCTTAGAGTTGAGTGCTTTGGCTGTGAGCTTCATCTTACATTTTGTTGTTGCTAGGACTGCTAAGCTAAAAACGACTTGATTATTACGCTACAGTGGTCAGGTACGCTGTATTTATAGGCGTTAACCCCCTGTAAGCCCCTGTGGCAACGACCCTTCCAGGGTATTCCAGGGCGTTCGACAGCTTACTAATACTGACTAATTAGGGCTTCCAGGGTATTCCACGCCACTGGTGGCATTCGCCACCCCCTGTAGCAACACATTTCCTGGACTTCGCGGCGCATCCTTCAACAAGGTGTGTTGGTCGGTGGCGTTCTCGGCCTCGTTTCGCGACCCTATTATAGGGCTCCGATCGGAGCGAATAAGTGCGGATTTGAATAAATCCTGATCTGCACCTGCGGATCAAATTTATATATAGGATTCGATCCTTCCGGATTGTGACGGTCGTGACTAGGGATGCTGGTCACATGATTAGCTGGATACTGGTTTCACTAACTGGACCTGGCACATTACTGTTTTGTCGTCTTCTCCTGAACTATTCTCCCTTTTAACTTCTTTTCTTTCTTCTCCAGCTTAGTATTCTCAATACAGATGATTTTACTGAATGTTGTGCTTCGACCTTTGCAGTGCTTTCGACCGGTGAAGAGTAATATTTTGCAAGCTCAGCGAGATGTCCGTTTTCGGTAATTCCGGGTTGAAAAATGCAAGGCATCCTGACTTTAGGAGTCAGACGATGGGCAATAATAGCAAGAAGCCAAGGGAAGATTCTGAGGTGGTGCATAGGAAGAAAAGGGAGTTTGAGAGTGTTGAGTGTAGATACCTATGTTTTAAAACCAGGGCATTGATGCGAAGGTTTTTTCTAGTCTTTGATGTAGCCTTGTATGGGAGGCTTTGGAGGGCAGTATCATCGATATTGTATCTTAAATTGCTTTTAATCTATCCTGCAGGGCCGAGGACTGTACTTAATTCATCGAGGATACAAATCAGCAAGCCCCTCATAAAACCCCGGCGCCTCATAAAACTTCGCACCAAGCTTCTCCCTCAAAATCCAACATCTCTCCTCCATCGTCTCCGCCATCCTTAACCTCCCAATATCATCTGGTTTCTCATCTTGTTCACACTGCAACACAAGCAATCCTCCCTCCTTCGGCCACCCGAACCATACATTCCTCAACCCCTCATCCGTCGGCTGCGTCTCATCCCAATCCTTCCAAGGCACATCCAGAAACCTCTTCTCACTGCTCCACCATTTACCACCTACTTTCCTGAGTTCGGCACAAAAGTCATCTTCTTTCCCTTGGTCCGGAAATCGGGTTGAAAGTGGGTTTAATGGATCGAAGTTGAGCTGTTTGAGCTCGACGAGGTCGGCGTTGACACGGATGATTATTCCGCCGGTGGAGGGGTAGCCATAGATGCGACAGCCAAACTCATCGAAAATGGTTCTTCGAGTATTATCGAGTGGGCGAGGGTGTGGTGCTATCTTCTCTCGATCGCTGGATGCCATTGTTCGGTTGAATTTTATCGACCAGGAACTCAGCTCCAGGATTTTAGGCTCATGAAAGAACTGAACTGGTGAGGGAGATAGAGAATTCGGATTCCTCCAGTACCCGATGCAGAATAGAGCAGGGTAGAGGCTTGCTGCTGCTAACGAGCCTGTTACCGATAAGTCTGTGGATTATAGGCCTTAAGCGAGCGCGCACAACCATCCAAAAACAACACCAAAAATGGATTCCCCGGCGACGCCTTCTATGCTTGACCACGTTCCTGGCGAAGAAATTTATCCAGAAGATAAGCAGGCAATACGCCAGCTGTATATAAGCAAGCTCGTTTTATACCTTTACATCTCTTAACCCTTTATAATATTGATAAATCAACGATAAATCAAGTCTTCCGCTACGATCAGACTATACGCGACCAACCTACCTATACCGGCAGACCCCACCTTCTTAACGACATACAAGTTAATTAGATAATTAAGTAGCTAAATAAAATATATAAGTAAAGGACTTTAAATTAAGTCAAGTTATATGACGAATTAGGCTTTAAATATTTTATTAAAATCCTAGTTTATTAACTAAAGTAATAAAATTATTTTTATTACGTCACTTGTCAGAAATTTTATTTTACTCCCGATTAAGTTTATGCTTGATTCCTTTAAGTAATTATATATATATTTTAATATATAAAATAAAAAAAAATACTTTAATCAAATAAAATTATATTTTTGATTAAAAAAAAAACTATAAAAAAAAATATAAAAAAAATAAAAAAAAAAACTTATTTTATTTATATTTAATATTAATTTTATTATAATTATATAATATTAATTAATACTTAAAGTATAATTAAATATAAATATAAAAGTTTTTTATTATTTCTTTAAAGATTTAATAAATTAAATATTTTTACTTAAATTAATTATTTAATATAAATTTAAAAACTTTATATATAAGATTTTATAAAAGACTTTATAATAATTATTTATTTATTAAATTTTATAATTAAATTTTTTTTTATAAAAAATAAAAATTTAATTTATAATTATAAATTTATTTAAAATTATTATATAAAATAAAAAATAATTTATAAATTTTTTTTTATATTTTATTTATTAATTTTATTTAATATAAATTTAATTAAAAAATATTAATATTAAATTAAATAAAAATTATATTATTAAAAATATTAATCAATAAATAAAAAAAAATTTAAATTATTATATAAAAAAAATAAAATATAATTTTATAAAAATAAATTAAAAATTTAATAAATAAATAAAAATATTAAATATATATATTTATAAAATAATTTAAATAAATAATATTTAATTAAATATTATAATTATTTATAATTTTAAAGTTTTTATATTTATTTAAAGTTTATAATTTATAAATTTATTAATAATAAATTTATAAAAAAAATATTAAAATAAAATTATTATTTATTATTATTTTTTTATATATATTAATAAATTTTTTTAAGTTTATTTAAAGTTTTTTTTTTAATATTAAAGCTTTAATTAAAGTAAATTAAAATAAATTTAATTAAAATTAAAATTTATATTTATAAATTAAATATTATATATAAATTTATTTTATATAAATTTATTAAATATTTATTAAATTAAATATTATATATAAATTTATTAAATATTTATCGAATTATGGATTTTTATAGATTTTAATTAAAATCACGTGGAAATCACGTGGAAATCACATAAAAGTTATAAAAAAAAAATTTATTTTATTAAAATTAAATAAAAAATTTTTTTATATATATATTTATTATTAAATTAATTATAAAATTTTTTTTTTATATAAATTAATTTAAAATATATTATATAAAATAAATATTTTATTTTTTAATTAAATAATAATATAATTAATATTAAATTATTTATAAAAAAAAAAATTTTAAAAATTTATTATAAATATATTATTTTAATATTATTATTTTTTTATTATTAAATTAATAATTATGAATTTTATATTTTAAAATTAAATATAAAAAAAAACTCGATTATAATATATTAAATAATTATAATTTTTAAAAAAAAATTAATTAAATTATTATAAATTATATTATTTATAAAAAAAAATTTAAATTTTTTTTAAAAAATTAAAATAATAATTTTAATAAATAATAATTTTAATAAATAATAATTTTAA
>Ga0302221_10002010_pt1 | contig 12820 bp, 1 predicted proteins | sample II_Palsa_E2_1_FD_193517 | JGI IMG/M metagenome (GOLD analysis project Ga0302221, IMG submission 193517) | Peat permafrost microbial communities from Stordalen Mire near Abisko, Sweden - II_Palsa_E2_1 | ecosystem: Environmental > Terrestrial > Soil > Palsa > Peat permafrost | place: Sweden... | reverse complement strand
AAAGAGAGTTATAAGAGCGCCGGCGAGGTTTAATAAGATGGTGGCTAAGAAGGATAAGGGGAAGGGGAGACAGATGTAACTATTATTTCATATAATTCCTTTGTTTTTATATTATAGAAGTACTGGCATCACTTCAAGTATCACTTTAAAACACCTTAGATTCTCGCGATATTTGATTTTATATAGCTGTAAAAAGCTTCATTTTTTGACATTTAATATTTTCAAAAGTTTGATGAAACCGGCGATATAACTATAAAATATTCAAATTTCACTAATAAAGCGGTGTATTCATAAATACCGAATATTATAAGTGCTTCGGAACAGATCGACTTTCTTTTTCTCTTTTTATTAATAATAATAATATTAATAGTCGGTATTTTAAATTAATCATTTTAAGACACTTTTTTTATATACTTTAACGATATATAAATAAATCTTATATTAATGTCTTTACTTTCTTTTTATATTTAATTTAATAAAAACTATTAACGATTTAAATTTTATAAAACTTAAATTAAAGTTAAAATAAAAATAAAAGGTCGCTTTTAATATTGAAGTTATAATTGAAAAAACGGTAATTAAAAAGGCTTTAACTCTTATTATTAGTTTATAAAAGAATTAAACGGCTTATTATAAGAAGCTTATAGTCTTTTTAATTATTAAGAGTATATATAAAAATAATTGACTCGATTCGTAATATTAATATTATACTCCGTTTTAATTGTCTTAAATCGGATTTGTTCTCTTTAAAGTTTACTTTTATAAAACTCGATTATAATAATATTTAATCGAGACGTATTTAAATAAATCATTCCGTTTTTATTTAAATGAATAACTTCTTTTATAAAGTCAAATAAGAATTATAAGTATTTATTCTTTATATATAAAGTAAAATCAGACTTTTATAATAATAAAAGTAATAAAGATCAGACTTAATTCGAATAATATTGACGTATATTATCGACGTAGATTCTTAAATAAATTAAAACTTATAACTGCGTTTTAAGTTAAATATAATAAAATTTATCGATAGTTTAAACTCTCCGGCCTTTTAATACTTTATACGGCTTATATCAGACACTTTTTTATTTAATTTAAAGTTATTAATTTAAAGCTTTATTAATTCTTATATTATTTTATTTATTTAAGCTTTATTAAACGATTACTTTTTAATCGGCATTATAAATAAAATCTTCTTCAATTCTTCGAGAATCTTTTAAATCTCTTTACGCTCTTTTATAAGCTTTTTAATCTCTTATTTATAAGCCGATATCGATTCTCGTTATAGTTTTAAAGCTTGATTTATTAAATTAAACTTAATGACTTTATAAATAATTAAAAGAAAGTCTTTATACTTTGAATAAGTTTTTAATTTTATATTATTTACTTTAAATTTAATCACTAAACGCTTTTTAATTTACTTTAAAAGCTTTATTAAAAAAAGGCGACTATAATTAATCTCACTTAATACTTTCTTTATTATTAAAACCTTTGACATTAAAATATATTAACGATAATACTTTTTAAGCTTTTTATTAAACTTAAGTATTCTGATATACTTATTGAGAAAAGTCATTGAATAAATAAACTAATAATGATTAAAAGAACGGAATTCTTTCTTTAACGCTTTAATAAGCTCTTTTTAAATTGCTTTATTCTTTTATTTTAATAAAGACTTTATAATTTCTCGCCGAACGTTATTATAATACTTCGGAAGTTTAATTCTTTGATTAATAATTTAATACTTATTATAAAGCTCGTTAAAGCGTTTAAGAAACTCTGTGATGTTTATATTTAAGAAGTATAATATACTTTTAAAATTAAATATTAATATAAAGAATCGAAAGTTTAATATATTATTAAAAAGTCGAGACGTCGTGTTTTAAAGCGTAATTATTTCAATTCTTTAAAGAGTTAAAAAGTCGGTTATTAAAGAAGTCGTTATATTAATTTCGAGAAACGTTTTAATCGAGTCTCTTTTTTTTAATATTAATACTTTAAATATGTCTTTTTTTAATAAATAAATAAGAAAAGAGCTTAAAATAAAGCGTTTTAATTCTTTGTTTAAATATTAATTATTCGAGTTTAAATCGGCTTTGTCTTTTATATTTTCATGATATATTTTAAACCTTTTTATTAATAATCTTTTTAATTATTCTTTTTTTTAAAAGTCTTTTTCGTCTTCGACTTCTTTTTATATCAGGCTTAATAAAAGTAATTAGCCTTTTATTTAATTGATCACTTTAATTAACTTTTATATTATTTTAATTATCGTTATTAATAAAATAAATATTAATAAAATTATCTCGAAAACGGCTTTCTTTAAAAGCTTTTAAACTATTTTTTATTTATAAAATCTCGCCGTTATAACTTCGTCGCCGTTTTAAACTTACTTTTAATATCGCTTTTATTATTTATTATATTAAATTTTAACTTAATATCTTTACGCTTTTTAATATATATTAAATGTTTTATTATCTTTATTATATTAGCTTTATAAGCTTCGGGCTTTCATTGTCCGTCTTTTATAGCCGTTTTATTATAATTTCTATTGATTTTAAAGTCTTTTATATCACTTACTTTTATTTATATTAATAATATTATTCTTTTTATCGTCTTTAATATTTTGACGTTTTAATTATAAACTCAAAGGATTATAAAGTCGTTTTTATAAAAAGAAGTCCGAATAGGTTTTAATATTATCTTCTTTATATAAGTCATTAATATAAAAATAAATAAAGAGAATATATCGCGTCTTTTTATTAATAGTTTAAATATAAAAAAAAGAATAAAAATAAGTTCAGTCTTTTTAAGTTTAAATTATTATATTATTTATTTACCTTCTTTTTAAAAGAAGTTTATATTAAAAAGTAAAAAGTAAGAAGCACTTTTAAACCCGTAGATCACGTGACACTCTATTATAATATATTTTAAAAAAAGTTATTAATTGATTTTCACTTTTAATAATCGAATTAATAATGTCAATTATATATTAATCGTTTATTAATTAATATTATTAACTTTTTATACTTTTTTTATTATTATTAATAAATTACTTTATATTTAATCTATTATAAGATTTTTAATATAAGCATATTTATTTTATAAATAAAACTTTAAAACTTTTAATTTATTATAAAATTAATATTAATATAATAAAATTATATTATATTAATTAAAAGATATTTTTAATAAATTATTTAAAAGATTTTAATAAATTAAATAAACGCTTTTTAATAATAAAGATTATAAATTAAAAGTAATCGTTTATATTTTGAAATAAAACTTTATTAAATTTATAAATCATATTATTAATTAAAGTTTTTAAAGTATATTATAAATAATAAAATTATAAATTATTAGTTTTAATTAAATACTTTTATAAAAACTTCTTATTAGAAAAAAGTATTTAAAATAAATTAAAGCGTTTAAAATAGTCTTATTATATACGTTCTTTTATATAAATAATCTCTTTATAAATAAATAATTTTAAATTATTTATTAAAAATAAATATTTTAAATATAAGAAGTAAATTTCTTTTTAAATAATTTTATATATAATTTAAAGTTTATATATAATTTAAAGTTTATATATAATTTAAAGTTTATATATAATTTAAAGTTTATATATAATTTAAAGTTTATATATAATTTAAAGTTTATATATAATTTAAAGTTTATATACAATTTAAATAGAATTTATAAGTTTTTAAATAAAATTTAAATATTAATATTATAAAAGTCAAGTTTAAAAATAAATTCAAAAGTTATTATTTTAATCTTTTTTTCTTTTTTTCTTTTTATTTTTAAAATAAAAGACTTAATAAATAATAATATTAATGAAATATCTTTAATTTATTAAATTTTTAAATTAAAAACATATTAACTTTTCTTTTTTTAAACATTAATTAAATTAATAATAATTCTCTTTAAAGTTTTAATTTTTATATAAAAGAATTTATTAAAAATAAAAATTATTTTAATCTTTATAATAAAAATTATAAATTTAAAAACTTTAATAAATAGAACTTATTAATCTTCTTTAATCTCTTCTTTTATTAATTTAAAAATTTTAATGAATTTATTTATAAAAAAAGATAAAATGAAGTTATTAATATTAAAAAGAAAGTATTTATTTTTAAAAAACTCTGTTTTCTTTTTATAATATCTTTAATATAATATATTATTAAATATAATATTCTTTCTCTTTTTAAACTTCTTTATTATTTTAATTTATAAAATAATTATCTTTTTTTTAATTAAAATATATAGTTTTAATTATTTTATTTCTATTTTTAAAATTTTCAATTTTTTTTATTATATTTTATTCACTTTATAAAAAGAAGTTAATTAAAGTGTGAGGGGTTATAGAATGGTAGGCAATTCAGTACAATAGCAGAGGCACTTCAGTAGTATATCAAAGGTATGGTATGTATTGGTACAGAATTAATCTCTGTCTTTTGAAGACAGAGGATTAGTGAGGTTTAATACAGCTATATTACAAGAGTGATTCCGTCATCGTTCGTCATATAGATCTACGTGCGTCGTAATGCTAATATCATATTGACGACATACCCTGACCAAGGAATACTGATCTTCCTGTCGATCCTGAGTCACGTGATGCGGCTCTAAATAGAGGCTCACCAGGGTAATAGTGCAACCGTATCACATAAAGTTTAAAAGATTAAATTTAAGTCTTTTAATTAAATTTAAAGAAGTAAAGAAATAAAATAATAATCAATTTTATTATTAAAGTGAAATTAAAATAAAAGAGTTATATTTAATATATATTGTCTTTAAATATTAATATTAATTTTATTATTTAAAAATTTAAACTTATTAAAGTCTTTTATAATAAGTCTTAAAAAAATTAAACTTGATTATATTTTAATATATAAACGAATAAAATAAAGATTTTATTATTAAAATATAAAGCTTCTTTAAATATTTATTATTAATAGTTTTAATATTAAATATATTCTTTTTTATTAATTTTATTTATTAATTTTATAAATATTTTAATTAAAAACGCGCTGTTATTATTATATTTATTATTTAAAAAAGATTTAATTTATTTATATTTAATTTCAAGAATTGTTTATAACTTAAATTAAAGCTTTTAATTAAAACTTTTAAGTTTTTAAATTATTTAATTATATTCTTTAACTTCGATTTTAAATAAGTTTATTTAAAATAAAAGAGAATTAAATCAATAATCTTATATTATAAAAAGAGTAAAGCACTTTAAAAATAAACAGGAATATTAAATTGATATAAACTGTTTAAAGATTTAAGCTCAGAAGTTAAACGAAGCTCTTTATATAATGACGTATTATAATATATATATTTATATTATATGACTTAAATCGTATTAATAGTACGATATCTTTATCATATTCGTCTTTTATCTAATATATACTTGTCTTAAATATAAAAGAAGCTCATTACTTCAGTCATTTCTTCTTTTTTTAACACTTTATCAAGTCTTTATTATGTCTGTGAATTATAATAAGATTTAATCTATCAATCTTTCGCTTCGTCTAATATTAACTCATCGTTGAGCCGCTTCGTCAAAATATTAATTCGTTAACTTTTAATATATCGCAGTTATTAAGTATAGATGCAATGGATTAAAGAAAGAGAAAAAGGAGGAGGAGAATAGTCGTAAAACGTGGCTATAGACGCTGAGATAATACGACGACGCGTCGCGACGATGACGATGAATCAAGAGACTATAAGTCCGAACTTATTAAGAAAAGTATATTTAAGAGAATTGGCTTCATCTTCTCTATATAAGTCATTAATATAAAAGGGGTAAAGCACTTTAAAAATAGACAGGAATATTGTAATAAGAGAAGTAGGGGAAGCACACTGTGTCTGTCGGAACGGATCAAGGTCTAGCCGGTCACGTGCCGTAGGCACTAGCCAGCATAAAAAGGGGCTTCCGTATATATAGAATAGTAAGGCAGTTTGATACTCTATTAGTATAGGATCTAAGGATCCTTCCTTTCACTCTTATATTAAAGACCTACGTAAGGACGGTAAAGAAGGCAGAGCCTTCACTTCCGCATAGTCTCTTCGATTTAAAGTCAAGTTATGTCGTCGCTGTCGCTGTCGCTATTACTGCCACTACTACTGTCACGCACCGCCGCGTTCTCCTTCGTCCTGTCTACCGATAGCATCTCCTTACGTTACGAGCTCTCAGTGAGCATACGATTCTATGATTCGATTCTACGGCTCTGCGGTTAAGCGACCTCACTGCACCCATTACTGTCATTGTCGCCGACGCGCATCCTTCTTTCTTCACTACACGTCATTCCTTCTTCTGTGCCTTAGCACAATAACACCTTCCTTCTAGCCTCTCAGACGAGAGCACCTCACGATACGAACAACGACTATATATCTATACCACTATTAATACTATGAGAAGAGATTACTTAGCTGCTATAAAGAAAAGGCTTAGGAACGCTAGTTTAGCTAAAGTAGCTTATAGTATTAGCCGGCCAAAACGTGGTACACGATACACGGTATTAAGCGAAGCCTTATCAGACGGACTCTACTAGCTATTGATCATAAGGTAGGGGGCTTTCTGAAGATGTGGTATACGGGTTTATATTATAGCTATAGTTCGCAGACGTAGTAGGCTTCTGTCAGCTATAGCAGAATCGCCGGATTAAGAAGGAGTGTGTGCTTAAGCAGTGTATCGATTTCCTGTGCTTTATATACTCGGGACGAGCACTAAGTGGAAGGGGACGTATATAGTAAGGGAAGTAAGGGAAGCACACTATGTCTGTCGGAACGGATCAAGGTCTAGCCGGCCACGTGTCGTAGGCACTAGCCAGTATAAAAAGGGGCTTCCGTATACGTAGAATAGTAAGGCAGTTTGATACTCTATTAGTATAAGATCTAAGGATCCTTCCTTTCACCCTTATAATATTAAATTGATATAAACTGCTTAAAGATCTAAGTTTAAAAACTGAACGAAGCTCTTTATATAGTGAAGTATTATGACACGTATACTTATATCACATGACTTAAATCGTGTTAAAAACACGATATCTTTATTATAATATTTTTAATTGTCTTTAAATAAATAAATGTCTTTTTAATAATAAAAGTTTATTATTTTTTCTTTTTTTTTTAAATAATATAATAAGATTAAAAAGATATAAAAAATAATTATTTAATTAATTTTAAATTATAAATATATAAAATAATTCAATAAATATTAATAAATAAATTATTAATTAATAATATTTTATATAATTCGAATTAATTTATTTATATCGTTTAAAATAATATTCTTTTAATAATATTCTTTATAAATATTTATTTCTTTAATAAGTATAATACGAAGTCATATAATTATAAGTCACTTAATTTAATTTCTTGTATTTAATCGGCTCTTTAATCTTTCTTTATTTCATATCTTATATTATATTTATAATTGAACTTAATAATATATATATATTATATAATAATAAAAAGTTTTTATAATTAAAAGTCTTTATTAAAGGATTAAAAGAATTATTTAATATAAAGATAATTATAAATTATAAAAGTGTTTTAATTTAAGACTTTTTAATAAAAATAATATTTAAAATTATTAAACTTTTTAATTCTTTTCTTTTAATTAATATTTTTAATAAATTTAAACTTTAATAAGAGTTTAAAACTTTTCTTTTAAATTTTTTTAAATTATATAAAGTATATTATAATTAAAAGACTATAAATTATAATTAAAAACTTAATAACTTTTCTTTTTTAAATTAAAATAATATATAATATTTTTAATAAAATATAAATATATATTTTCAAATTTAAAGAATAAAAAAGTTTGAATTTAAATCATTTAAAGATTATTTTATAATATTTAAAATAAAATAAAATATTATTACTTTTAATTTAAAAAAGAGATTAAAATAAAGAATTTTTATATTTTTTAAATAAAGTTATTTTAAATTCAAAGTCTTTAAAAATAATTAATTAGTCTTTAAATATTATATAATTATAACTTTATTTTAAATAATATATTTAAATATTAATTCTTTTATTAAGTTTTTATTATAAGAAAATAAAGTGAATTAAAGTCTTATATTAATATATTTAATATATTAATAATATTTAAAAATAGAATTATTTATATATAGCTTTTATAAATACTTTAATAAAATTAAAAAAATATATAAAAGGAATATATAAGAAACTTTCTTTAAATAATCTTTTAAATTAATTATAAGTTTTATTTATAATTTATAAATCAATTATAAAACATTTTAATAAATTGAAAATAAATTATAATTACTTTATTAATCTTATTTTATTTATTTAATAATTTTTAAATTAAATTTATTTATATTAATTAAAGTTTTAAAAATTTAATATAACTTTACTTTAATTATAATATTTATTAATTTATTTAACTTTATTAATATCACGTTATTTATAAGTTTAATATAAGTATATTAAATTAATAATAAGTCTTTTTTTTATATTATATTTAATTTAATTAAATAATTATAAAGAGACTTTAAATTAATATATAAAATAAGAAATAATTATTTTAATTATAAAATCCTTTAAATTATTAATTTAATTATAACTTTTATATTAAAGTTATAAATTAATATATTATAAATTATTTATTTATATTTAATTAAAAACTAATAAAATATATTTATAATAATAAAGCTTTATTATTAATAAAAGAAGTGTTTATAAATATTAATAATTTAAAAGAATTTAAATTTAATAATATGAAAATCAATTCTTTTATTATATTATTAATCTATTATTAAATATATTTATTAAAGTATTTAATATTTTCTTTTTATAGATTTATTATTTTAAATTATAAAAGATAAATTATAAATATATTTAAATTAATAGACTATAATAATATAAGTGTCTTTTATATATTAAACGACATATTAATTCTTTATATTTATAGTTTTATAAGTCTCTTTATAAGAATTAATGAGATTTATAAACTTTAAATTTTAAACTTAATGTTTTTAAATTAAGTTAATTATATTGTGTTTTTATATTATTAAACTTTTATTGTATTTAATTAAAGTCTATTTAATTAATTACTCTTATAATTTTATTAAGAATTTAATCTCTTATAATTCAGTCTTTTTAATATTTATAAAAGCTTAATAATATTAAGACTATTTAAAGAAGTATATAAAAAGTAAAAGTTATAAATTGATTATTTTTATTTTAAGTTTATAAATATAATATTAATAATATATTTTAAATTAATAATGATTTTATAATTCGTAAAATTATTCTTAATTATAAATTGAATTCAAGAGATAATTATATAAAGATATTTTTATTTAAAAAAGTATTAAATTATATATAAGCTTATAAAATATCTTATAAATAAAGAGTTATAAATTCAATTCATTATAGTTTAAATATAAATATAAATATAATTTATTGATTAACTTATTAAATTATAAGCGATTATATAAGAATTAAGTCTTTTCTTTAATTATTATAAACTTATATAATAAGCTTTGATTTCTTAAAAACTTTATTAATATTAAAGTATTTAATCTTATTAATAAATTATAAATTAAATATATAAACGTTATATAAAATATCTCTTTTTATTATAATTATAAAGACGCTTTTATTAAATAATTTATTAATCTCTTTACGTTATAAGTTTATAAAAGAAGTTTTTTATATTAAAATTAATATATTTATAAATAAAAGTTATTTTATAAATATATTTATAAAAGTCAAGTGATTTTTAATTATAAAATACTTTTGAAGTCGTTATTAATTATATTTTATAATAAGTTCAATAAATTTATTAAATTCTTAAAGAGTTTTTAAAATAAATAAAAATACTTTTAATTTATTTAATTCGACGTTAAAAGTGATTTGAAAAGTTTTAAATTAAAAGTAGAGTTTTATAAATATATTTTTAAAGTTAATCAGTTTATTAAAAAGTTATATATAATATATTTCATTTTTTATAATTAATAAATAATAAGGTCTAATTTAATTATTATTCTTATATTATATAAAGCTTTTAAAATTAAATAAAAGATTATAAATTGAAGTTATATTAAGTTTATTATAATAATATAAAACGTTATTAATAATTTATTTAATTTATAACTTGATTATTTTAATTATTGTCTTTTATATTATAATTATTTAATTTATAATAAATAAAACAAAAGAATTTAAATTACTTATATATAAATAAACTTTATAAATTAAAAAAGTAAATATTAGTTTATTAAAATTATTAAAATTATTAATAACTTTTATAATTATTCATAAAGTTAATTCTTTTTAAACGTTTTTATACTCGTTTATAATAATTTAATAAACTCTTTATAAAGTTAAATAAGCTTATTTAATAAGCTTAATAAATTAATATATTTTAATTTAAATAGTTTTGATTAAAATAATTATAATTATAATATATTATTAGAATTCCTTATTAATAAAATTCTTATTAATATTATAAATGATATATTTAAAGAGTTTAATATATATATTAATTTAATAAACTTATAAAATGTTTTAAATATATTTTATAATTAATAAATAATTTAATAATAAATTACTTTATTAATTATATATAATATTTATATATATTAAATAATTGAAATTAAAGTCTTTATAAAAAGTAAACTTGAATTAATATAAAGAATGTTTATATTTCTAATAAAAGGAATAATATTTAATTAAATATTTAAATATTTATTTATTAATATTATTATATTTAAAATATTTAAAAACTTTATATAACTTTTCAATTAATAAATAATTAAAATACTTTTAAATATACGTTTATAAAACTTATTTTTATATAAGAATAAATGTTTAAATTGTTATATAATTAATAAAGTAATAAAGATAAGACTAATTAAAATACTTATAATATTATTATAATATTATTATAATCTGTTTATAATCTGTTTATATTTATAAAATAAAATAGAAAAGAAATATTTGATTTTATTATATATAAATTAATTAAATTAATTAAAGTTTTAATTATAATTGACTTTATTAATATTTATATTAATATTTATAATAATCTTATTTATAAGATATTATTTATATTATTATTTATAACTTATAATAGACTTTTTAAAAGCACTTATATCGATTATTATAAGTTTAATAAATATATTTTTAAATGTTTAAATTAAAATTAATTATAAAAGCTTTTATTAATTTATTAAAAAACTTATCTTTTTTATCTTTTTTTTTATAATCTAATTATTAAGTCTCTTTTTATATTTATTATATTCTTTTTAAATATATTTTATGAATTAATATCTTTTATTATTTTATTTATCAAAATATATATTTGTATAAGAATTATTATAAGAGTTATAAATAGAATTTAATTAATATAAATATTATTAATAATAATAATAATTTATAAAGTAAATATTATTAACAATAATAATAATTTATAAAGTAAACATTTAAATCAATTTAAAAGCTTATAAGTTTATAATAAAAGATTAAATATTGTTTAAAAGATTAAAAGCTTTATATATTATAATAAAAAACTATAAATTATTAATAAAATTAATTAAAGTGTTTATAAACTTATAATAAATGTATTTATAGAGTTTTAATTCTTAATAAGTTATAATAAGCTTATTATATAAGAATTCATTTATTTTTAACACTTTATTAAAATTATATTATAAATATTAAAAGTCTTTAATAAGATTTTATAAATATTTTATAATTGGCTTCTTTATATTCTTATCAATTATAATTTATAACTTGATTATATTTTAATTCTTTAAAGTAATTATAAATAACTTTATATAATATAATATAATAAGTTTAATTAAACTCTTATTTAAAGATATTAGTCTTTTAATAAAGATTTATAAAGATAATTAATTTAAAATCGAAGTTATTATTTTCATTATTATATTTAAATTCATTAATATAAAACTTAATTAAATTAATTAACTCTTTTTTATAAGTCTTTATTTAAATAATTTAAACGCTTATAACTTGAATAATAAAAGGATTTTATTAATTTATATTTTAAATTTTAAAAATATTATAATTTATAATTTAAGTCTTATTAAATAAATTAATTATAAGACTAGAGATCTTATTGAGTTTAAAAGAAATAAAAAGTTTATTAACTTTAATTTATTTTTAAATCTCTTTTTTATAATTTATATATTTTAATTATATAAGAAAGTTTATAAGTTGTAAATAATAATAAGATTATAATCTTGAAAAATTATTTTTATAAAGTTTATAAAGTCCTTTTTATATTACTTTTATAAGTTGTTATTTATAAGCTTATATTCAAAGATTTTAAACTCGATATAATTATTAAAATTATTTATAAATATAAAGTCAATTCTTTAATATTACTTCTTTTGGCTTTCTTTAATTAATTTATTTATCTCTTTTATATTATAAAGTATAAATTGTTTATAAAAAGTATAATAAATTAAAAAGAGTTTATAATAAATAAAAATACAATTCGTAAAATATAAAGAATATTAAATAAAGGTACAATAAAAATCTATATTTATATTTATAACTTTTTAATAAAAACTATATTAAGACTTAAATAAATATATAAAAATAATAATGATTTATAATCTTTATCTTTTAATCTTTTAATAAATTATAATAAAATATAAATTAATAATTATTATTATATATTGTTTAAAAAGAAGTATTAAGTGATTATTAATCTATATATACTTATTAATCTATATATACTTATTAATCTATATATACTTATTAATCTATATATATTTATTAATTTATATATACTTATTAATCAAAAGAT
>Ga0302221_10002007_pt1 | contig 12821 bp, 12 predicted proteins | sample II_Palsa_E2_1_FD_193517 | JGI IMG/M metagenome (GOLD analysis project Ga0302221, IMG submission 193517) | Peat permafrost microbial communities from Stordalen Mire near Abisko, Sweden - II_Palsa_E2_1 | ecosystem: Environmental > Terrestrial > Soil > Palsa > Peat permafrost | place: Sweden... | reverse complement strand
ATTATTTTATTTGCTTCGTCTAATTTAAATTGTAAAATTTCGATTTGGTTTTCATCATATTTGTTCAATGTTATATTTTTACGTTTAGTTACGCTGCATCGATCATAATGCCGAATAAGGTTTTTCTTTTGGGTAAAATCTTTATTACAAGCATCACAAATAAATTTTTCGTTCATGTTATAAATTAATAGAATAAATATATTTTTATTTATTTATTATTCGATTTTTAATTTATCCATTTAGTAAAATTTGGAGAATTTGGGAAAATTTTTGGGAAAATCTGGAGAATTTGGGAAAATCCGGGAAAAATTATGGGAAAAATTATGGGAAAATCTGGGAAAAATATATTACCGATAAAAATTAATTTTTTTCAATCAATAAAAAAAATAATTATCTAAATCAATTTTTCAAGATTAACGCAAAATATACAAAATCGCATATCAACATAGCATTAAACTATCATTTATCAATATCCAAAAATATAAATTATTTTATTTAAAATCTTAATTAAATATTTACAACTTTACACACATATATTAACAAAAAATAATAAATTATTGTGTGAAATAATTAAAATATGAATATGACTTTTTCAAATGAACTTTTTATAAATTAATTTAAGGTAAACAAGTGAGTTAATTTTAATAATATATATGAGTTGGCTTAATGCTTAGTTCACTGTTGTTTAGTGATTCATTTAAAAAAATGATTTTAAATCACCTTGCCATTTCCCATCAAAAAATAGTCATAATATTTACGAAAATATTTAATTTCTTCATTCTGGTCTTCTATTACTTTGTTTTTTTCTTTAATCACATTATTTTTTTCATTTATCATTTTATCTGTAAATTCCAGCTTCATTTGAAAAATCGTCATTGAAGTTTTTTGTTCATTTATTATTTTATTCGCTTCATCAAATTTCAATTGTAACATTTCTAATAGATTTTTATCATTATTGTTTTTATTTGCATTTATCTGTTTAGTAATATTACATCTATCGTAATGTCGAATAAGGCTCCCTTTTTTAGTAAATATATTATTACATGCATCACAAATAAATTTATCGTTTTTATCCACATGGTTAACGATGTAATTAACACATTCGTCATGAACAAAATTAATCATTTCTTGTTCGTAATCCCGATTTCCTATAAAATATTCTGTTCCGTGTTTTAGCTTTAGTTTTGCATTATTACAAAACTTTTTTTTAAGAATAGCCTCAATTTTATTTGGAATTGACACGTAAAAATCAGTAAGTTTAATATAATTTTGAGGATACGTTTTTAATCTCTCGAGAAGTGCCCTTTCAGTCATTCCAATTTTGTAAATATATTCAGAAACATCCAATGTACAATAAGCTAATAAATATATATATCCTGGCATAATATGCAATCCTATATAGCTATTAACTTAAATAATAAAATATTTGAACTTTTTATTATTACTACTGTAGTATATTTTAATCGTAAAATTTAAATAAATAATTACTACTAAAATTATTATTAAAATTAAAATAAATTATTATATATACTTCTATTGTAGTGCAGTGCATTTTTAAAAACTGATAATCCACAGTTATTATTTAAATGCATATAAATGATTTAATGTAGATTATTAAATATGTTTATTTGATATAAATGACGAACATATATAACGTAAATGCATTAAAACGACAATATAATGATATTAAAAAATTATATTTAGATACAAAAAAAAGATTAAAGGGTGGAAATGGTAAAAGTAATAATGGAAGCTTTAATAGCGATATGTTAGATATGTTAGATGAGGAAATTAAAAAGTATGATCGAGATGTAAGTCCTCTTAATTTATCGTTTAATGATAGTAATACTGAGGATAATGAGAGAGTTAAGGATCCACTCGGGAGCTTATTTGACCTCGATTCTGATTCAGACAACAATATAAAATTGGTTAATACCATAAAGCCATATGAATCTAAAAAATATGAAATGAATCGCATAATAACAAATCCTGTATATAACCTTCCGACAATTGATTTTTCAAGTATTACAATTAAATTAAGCAATTCCGAAATGGAAGAATATTTAAATAAAGCATACAATAAATTATCAAAAAATTATGGACAACAAAATTGTGGTATATATATTCACAAACATCAAAAAATGCTAATAAAATGTACTGATACAAACGAATATAAACATTTTAGAAATAAGGAGGCACTTGCGTATTTTCCGATCTTGTATAATATATACAATACTAGACCATTTGCATATTACATAGAACAAGAATTAGTTGATGGAGTTATAACTGACATTATATTTAAAGATTTTATAGAAATAATAAATAAACAATACGGAAAATTTTATCGCGATTTAATGATGCGCTTTTTAGTGAGATGGTACTCAGATTTTAATACTGATGATGTAAATCACAGTTTTTATATTCCAAGTGGATTGTCAGAAGTAGCAAACGAAAAAAATATAATCGCCGAAAGACTAATTAAAGATTTTACCCAACTTTGTAATAATTCTCAAGAAATGGAATTAATATTTAAAATTGTTATTAAAGGAATCAAGGATGTCTTAATTGGATTTAAACCTAAATTAGATAATTTGTTTATAAATCTAGAAAAAACTGGACATACATATGGCGATTATAAATATGATAATGTTGGTTATTATAGTAATGAAAAACTTAATTCATTTGACGCGCTACCTGAATATATAAATCAACTAAAAATAAAATTTATTGATCCTGCTGGGTTATACGTACCTGATAATATGCAAGAGATAATAGATAAAAGAAATAACTACATAATAAAAAAGATATATTATGATGGACATGAAGTTGAATATTATAATTTTGGTTTTATTGGAAATTTGTATAAAGCTGAGAGATACATAAATGAAAAAAATAATATGATTGATAGAATAAATGGAATATTTACGGACAATAATCAAAAAATAAATATTATTAAACAAATAAATTATGTATTTGATACATTTGTTGAAATTTGCATCCAAGAAGGATTACAATAAATAAATTACATAAGTAAAAATTGAAATAAAAACTAAATAAGGAACATATTTTATTATAAATTATAATAATTAAAAATGGAAACACAACATAAATATGGACAAACTGGTATTATTGGCATTCGAAAAGAAGATAAATCTAAATGGGAAAGAAGAACTGCAATAACTCCAATGCACGTTAATCAATTATTACATGAATATCCGGATCTTAAATTTATAGTTCAACCTTCAAACAATAGAATTTTTAAAGATATTGAATATGTAAAAGCAGGAGCAATTATTTCAGATGATTTATCCCAATGTTGTGTTATTTTTGGTATTAAAGAAATTCCAATTGAAGCTTTAATGCCTAATAGAACATATGTATTTTTCTCACATACTATCAAAGGACAGGAGCATAATATGCAAATGTTAGATCATATTATTAAAAATAATATTCGTTTAATAGATTATGAAAAAATAACTGATAATTCAAATAATCGGTTAGTAGCTTTCGGACAATTTGCCGGAAATGCTGGAACAATCGATTTTCTTTCTGAAATGGGGAGGTACTTCCTTAATATGGGGTATTCTACACCGTTTCTTAACATTTCTCAATCATATTTTTATAAAAATTTAGAAAAAGCTAAAGAAAATCTTTACGCAATTGGAAAAGATATCGTAACTGACGGCATTCCTCAAAATTATTTACCATTAATTTTTGCGATTACAGGTACAGGAAGATGTGCTACTGGAGTTATGGAAATTTTAGAACAACTTCCAACTCAATATATTGATGCAGATGAAATTGCATATCTCGTAAAAGATAAACATAATCCAAAACATAAACATGTAATATATGTCACTGTTATAAATGCTCAACATATGGTAGCTCCGATTGAGTCGACAATTAATCGCCCAATCGCTTCGTCTTTAGACAAACCAATCGATGTAAACAAAGTATTTAATAAAAATGAATATTACAAACATCCAGAACTATACAAACCAATATTTCACGAAAAATATCTCCCATACATATCGGTCATTTATCATTGTGCTTATTGGGAAAAGAAATTTCATAGACTTATTACAACCGAACAAATTAAAGAATTGGCTATAAATAATAATTTGCGTCTTTTTGGTATATGTGATATTTCTTGTGATTTAAATGGATCAATTGAAATTTTAAAGGAATATACTACTATAGATAACCCAACTTTCCTTTATAATCCTATATCTCAAGAATACTCTAATGACGTAACTACCATAACTAAAACTAATCCCAATATTATTTATCAAGCAATTGATCATCTTCCAACTGAACTTCCGCACGATTCAAGTGTATATTTTGCAGAACAACTGTATCCATACATAAATAATCTTGCTGTGAATAATATTAACGAAGATGGTAAATTTGAAGATAAGCTACTTTCCGAGCCAATTAAAAAGGCAATTATTGTAACAAATGGTAATTTAACTGAACAATTTGCATATATAAATAATATTCGTTTTTGTTGATCATAAGTTATAAAAATGCTTACCAATAGGCAAATATTACATAACTTTTTGTCTATAAAAAAATGAAAAAAAAATGAAAAAACAACTATATGTGATGTCCATTAATCAGATAAATTATTCATCAAATAATAGCCATAATAGTTTGTTATGACTAATATAAAAAGTAATAAATTTCCATTTTATGCAGCATGCATTATAAATACGGACAAAAATAAAAAACGTAAATCATTATCTAAAACTCATTTTACATCAATAACTAAAATACAAAAAAATAAATGTTACATAAAAATTTTATATGAAGCTAAAAAAATATTTAGCAATTTAAAAGAAAAAATTATTAATACGCCTCATTGTAAATTATGCAATTTAACAAAAACTAATGTAACTGATTGTTTTAATTCGAATTTTTTTTCATATGCAAGTACATGTGCACGTACAACATATTACCGCCGAGTTGCGCGTACGACACACTACCAACGAGCTAAAAAATGGAATATATTGCATGGGCCTGGAAAATTTTATGATAATTTATTTTTGTTTGAGGATGTGCGTATTTCGGGTGCATCTAGAATTTGCAATAAAGATTGTCAATTTATAATGGGAAATAATTATTTTAATTGGAAAAAATATATTTGGAGTCAGAGAAGTAGAGTAATAACGTTTGAATGTGGAGGTTGTAATAGAGATGAGTACGGTACAAATTTAAAATTATTATTAAATTACGATTACAAAAACCAAATTTCTATTAAGGTAGTATCACACAGTTCATTTAATATTGATCATTTTGATAAAAATGTTAAAAAATACATGAATGATTTATACATTTTAGGCGATCAAATTACTTACAATAAAATAGGAGAAAATTTAAATATAAAAAAACTTAAAATGATGGAAAGGGATGATAATAGAGATCTATATTTACAAAAAAGATTACCTAAATTGATTTATTTGTCAGTCGATACAATTGTTAATCTTTCAACTAATTTCTATTTAGAACATCTAAAAATTCATATTTGGAATAATATAAAACTTTTTAATGCGTTGCCTCAAATTATCAAATCAACAAAAAAAGCAAATGTAAACTTTAAATCAGTGAGTTTAACTATTGATGGAAATATTTATAACGAAATGATTTATAGACAATCTACACATTTAACAACAATAAAATGCCAAAAATTTAAAATTTATTTAGGGGCTTGGGACGAATTGGATTGGGACGGATTCAAATACAAAACGAAAAAATTTTATATTGACTATAAATGCCTTCCAGATGTACCCAAAATTGTATTTAAATTTAAATTTCCTATTGAACTACAACCCATTAAAAACGAAAATTATTATTCAACTCCAAAAAGCATAACGCACGTTAATGGTACATGCATTATCAATAATATTAGTTAAAAAAATTGATCAAAACAATATCTATTTTATTTATTTTATAATAAGATACTAATTTTGATAGATATGAAAAGAAATATTTTTTCATTTTATGCGCCATGCATCATAAATGCGGATAAAAATAAAAAACGAAAATCATTATCTAAAACTCATTTTACGTCCATTACTAAAATACAAAAAAATGAATGTTATATGAAAATTTTATACGAAGCTAAAAAAATAGTTAATAATTTAAAAAAGCAACTGATTAATACATCGCATTGTAAATTATGCAACTTAACAAAAACTGGTCAAACTAATTATTATAATTCTAATTTCTTTTCACAGGCAAAAACATATGCAAGAACGACATATTACAATAAAGCTAAACATTGGAATATATTGCATGGAATTGGTAATTTTTATGATAATTTATTATTATTTGAAAATGGGTACATTTTGGGTGTACCTTGCAAAAGCAAAAATTATTATCAATTTATAATGGGGGATGGGTATTTAAATTGGAGAAAATACATTTGGAGTTTGAAAGTCAAATTAATAACTTTTGAATGTGAAGGTTGCTATGAAGAGGAAGACTATTACAATTCTAGTAAAAATTTAAAATTATTATTCAATTACGATCAAAAGAATCAAATTTTTATAAAAGCTTTATCAAATAGTTTTTTTAATATTGATCATTTTAATAATGATGTTAAAAAGCATCTTACTGATTTATACAGTGGAGGCGGATTTATTACTCATGATATTATTGGAGAAAATTTAAATATTAAAAAACTTAAAATCATTGAAATCGAGGGAGAAAGAGAGCTACATTTACAAAAAAGATTACCTAGTTTAACCCATTTGTCAGTCGATACAATTGTTGATCTTTCAAATAATTTATGTTTAGAATATTTAAAAATTAAAATATGGGACGATTGGCGTGTTTTTAAGGCATTACCTCAAATCATCGAATCAACAAAAAGAACAAAATTAAAATTAATACATTTAACACTTAGCATACATATTTATAATAAAATTATTAAACAACAATTAATGCATTTAACGAATATTAAATGTGAAAAATTAAAAATTAATTTAATTGGTCTGAGTGACTTAGATTACGAACGACGCAAATTACATATTGACTACAAATACCTTCCAGATATACCAAAAATTATTATTGAAACTGATTATTTTATTAAATTACGATCTATTAAAAATAAAAATTATTATTCAACACCAAAAATCATAACGCACTTTGATGATACTGATATATATGTTATAAGTAATGTTAATCTAAAAAATTGATAAAAATAATAAAGATTGAGGTAAGTATTGGACAGAAAATTTGAATTATAATAAACTATTTAATGTGGATATACTGAAGCATATAATTCTTTATATGACGTGTACTCAGATAACGAAAAGCACCATATGGAATGGCTTAATTAATTTTTATATTACAACACATTTATTTAAATAAAAGTTGATATTTTTATTCATTAGGGGATTTAAATATTAAATATAACAACGAATTAATGAATCAAAAATTAAATAAAATACCAACGAACAAGAAGCATATTATCAAGCATATTATTCGCGAAAAATGTACCAAAATTGGTTGTTGTGCAGATATTGATCATAGAATAAAAACACATAAAATTAACAAAAATGATATTACGTATGGCAATATTATTTTATCTAAAGATATGTTTAATTTACTGAGGACTCATGTTAAAACTGATACTTCTCAACAAATATCCCAACAAATTGAACAGTTTCAACGATTTGTTTTTATGTCCAATTTTCCGTTAAGCTTTTCGTTACGATGTAGACATTGCTCGTTGGACATTAAGTCTAAATATATTTATTCAAATATTATTTCTAATTGTTGGTTTTTAAGTTATGGTTCCAAATGTATGTCAAGTATGATTTTATCTAATAGTCGATTAGACAAATCTAGATTTTACATTGACGATAAATATACATATTATAAAAATTTAATTAAAATAAAAATATCATTAACATTATTAGAAGTATTAAATGTCGATTTAATACATTTAAAATGCGATAATAAAAATATAAATATTAGGATTGACGCATTTAATGCAATAAGGGGACTTTACATTGAATATCAAAAACGCGACGAGGGTATATTTATTAAAAATATAAACAAAAATAATAAAATTGAAGAATTAATAGGATTGCATAGTAATGATATTTTTAACATAACGCCAGATAAATTTAAATTTTAAAAAATGATACATATTTATCGTTATGATATTTCGAGACATGTATTTTTTAATTATTTGATTAAAATTGCGCATTATTTTTATCAATTTCCATTGATCAATTTTATTTTATGCAACCATGAATCTATATTTAAACATAGGGATGAAATAAAAAAATATATTTATACAAATACTAGCAACAACCACATGTTTAGCTTATTGTCGACTAAATCGATATCTTAATTTTTATATTACTAAAAATTGATTTAATAACTTTATATTTAATTAAAATTTTAAAATATTAAAATATGACGATGAATCATTCAACTAAAATTCCAACAAACAAAAAACACATTATAAAGCACATAATTTTTCGAGAAAAATGCACTAAAAATGATTGTTGTACAGATGTAGATCGCAGAATAAAAACGCACCATATTAACAAATATGATATTACTTATGGCAGCATTGTTTTATCTAAAGATATATATAATTTACTTAGAAGTCATGTAAAAACTAATAAATCTCAACAACAAATATTTTCTTTGCAATGCGATAAATGCTTTAAGGATATTGATTCTAAATATATTTATTCTGATATCATAAAAAATCATTGGTTTTTTAATTATGGTTTTTATAATTTTAAATCACAAATTTTTTCTGGCGTGCAACTCAATAGCAAAACTTACCTTTTTCACGTTTTCAATGCACACAAAATAAATTTTTTCATTACAATTTCATTAAAATTATTAGAAACACTTAATATTAACCATTTAATATATCTTGCATCCAACAATATCAAAATTAAGAGAGACGCATTTAGTAAAATAAAGAAAATGCAATTTGGACATTATATGGAAGATAATGAATATAATGAAGATAACGAAAATAAAAAAAATTATGACGATTTATTAATTAAACATATTCCAAATAATAATCAAATTGAAGAATTAAAGGGATTATACATTACACACTTTTCCATTTTAGCACTAGATAAATTTAAATTCTTAAAAGTAGTACAGATTGATTCTTTTAATATTACGTGGGACGCATTTCAGGATCATTTTATTCAAGTAGTAAAGCATTTTTATAAATTTCCATTAATTAATTTCATTTTTTGTTGTGATTCTCATAACAATAGATACATATTAAAAAATAGAAATGAAATAAAAAAATTTATATGTGAAAATGACAATAAATGGAGCCTTAGTTATTTATATCGATTATTTTGTTTAAAGCGAAAATAAAGGCAACTATTGATTAGTATTATCGTATTTTTATGTATTTTTATTTAAATAAAAATTGATTAGTTTACATATTTAAACAAAGATGCTAATTACGATTTAAATATAATGAAAATACCAAAAAACTGCAAACATGTCGTTAAGCATGTCGTGAGCAACCATCGTAATAAAAATAGTTGTTGTATAAATGTCGATTATAGAATAAAAACACACAAAATTAATAAATGCGATATTACATATGGTAGCGCAATTTTATCTAAAGATATGTTTAACTTACTGAAAAGTCACGTAAAAACTAAAAAACATCAAAATCATCAAAATCATCAAAATCATCAAAATCATCAAAATCATCAAAATCATCAAAATCATCAAAATCATCAAATTTTTCAACCAAAAATATTTTATTTGCAATGCCAAAAATGTTTGGTGGATATTAAATCTAAATATATTTATTCAAATATTACAAAAAATCAATGGGTTTTTCGATATGGTTTGCATAAGTATTCAAATATATTTTCTAAAATTTGTTCTAAATTAAAGTCTAATAAATATTATTTTCGCATTCATAGCGCAAATATGAAGGATATATTAATTAAAATATCATTAAATTTATTAGAAATATTAAACATTAAATGTTTATTATTATTGACCTGCGATAATATTAAAATACAGAGGGATGCGTTTAATAAAATTAAGGGATTTCACATCGAATATGTAAGAAATAGTGATGATTCCTTTATAAAAAATATTCCGCGTAATAATCAAATTGAAGAATTAAGAGGGTTATTTGTAAAAGATATTACAAATATTACACAAAATAGATTTAAATTTTTAAAAGTAATGCATATTGATTATTTTAATGTTTCAAAATATTTACTTCCTAGCTATTTTATTAAAATAGTTAAATATTTTTATCAATTTACATCAATTATTTTTCTTATTTGTCGTGATTGTAAGTTCAATCATTATACATTAAAAAATAGAGAAGAAATGGCAAAATTTATAGCAATAACGAACAAAGTACATGATAATAGTACATGATAATAGTACAATAAATTTTTTTAATAAAAATTGAATAAATAAATAAATAATAAATAACAAAAAATAAAAATTGATAATTTGCACATTCTGGTCGAGATATATAATCAATATCCACCTACCTATGAAGAATGTAAATTTAAAAATTTAAAAAAAATAAAAATATTATCTCCAGATTTTAATATTTCGTTAACAAAATTAACGAAAATTCTAAATGGATATTTGAATATCAAAGAAATAGCAATAAACGAAAAAACATATTTATATAGCTCACGTAAATTAAAGGAAATATAAAAATTGAATATTTATATATGAAATAAGCACTTATATTAAAGTATTCTATACGATGAACATGAACATAAATATAAAACAATTGATACCAAAAAAAGTAATCGAGTATTCAACATATTTTTTATGGGAGAAAAAGGATTGGATATATAGCAGAAATAATAGACAATTATTTATTAAAAAAGATACAAAATATGAAAAACATAAAAAAAGAGGAGGGTCGCAAAAATATATACCATACGTAATAATAAAAAAAACAAAAAATATATTTATTCAATTAAATATTGCATTAAAAAAGTTTAGTTTAAGTGCAGTATCAAGAGTATCTCCAAATAATTATATAATAAACACAGTTGATCAAGATGTTAACAGTACATTACTAAATAAGTGGAGAAAAACATTGTCGCATGGATACAATTTAGCACGTAAGTATGTTTATTTAAATGGTACTAATACAAAATGTTCTACGTTTGGAGATATAGAAAAATTTTACCATTTAAGCTGCAATGCCAATTTTATTAGAACGACCAACAATTTAATGTGGATGTTTATTGTTAGATTAAATAATGTAAATGATAGGAAAGAAGGGTATATAAAAATTATTTTGCACTATTATCAAGGTGGATTTTATAATAATGCTATAATAATGGATCATGTAAGAACTGACCTTATTGCAGCTACAAAAGAAATTTTTAAATTAAATAAATTTAAAATGATAACCAAGCATTTAGACTATAATCATAATTATAATAAATCAGTGGAATTAATGAATGATTTAATTTATCTAGAAATGTATGATTGCTATCCACCTATATACAATTTATCTAAATTTAAAAATTTAGAAACAATTCAAATATTTACTAGAGATTTTGATATTGATTTAAAACAGTTAACAATAATACTCAGCGAATATCCAAATATTAAAGAAATTAAAATAAATGATAAATCATACTTGTATGGCTCACTTAAACACACATACGAAAATTTGCCACATGTAAACGACGAAATTGAAACACAATGTATTAAAAAATCTATAATATCTATGCTGAAAATTATGTCTATACCTTTTATGTCATTAAAAAATAAATTAAAAAAAAAGATCTCTTGTTATACAATAATTTAATTAATATATATAGAGCAAGAATATTAAGCTTTATGATGTATTAGCATCATATTTTTTATTTTATATATAATATTTTATAGTAGGTATGAAATATAAAAAATTAATTGATTCAAAATTTAAAAATGAAATATTAAATTACGTTAATATAAAATTGCCTCGTATAAGAAAATCCAAATATGATTATTCTTATTATTTAAATCAATTTGTGTTAGTTTTAACTAAATTGTCCAATTGGACTAGCTTAAATTATGTAGTTAACAGTAATAGTAAGGATTATCATTATAAATCAATATATAATGAATATATAAGATGGGCAAATGCAAATATTTTTGTTAATGCTTATGAATTATTACTAAATAAATATTATTTAAAATTAAAGCACGTTAAAAAATCAAAAACAATTAATTTGTTTATTGACTCGACATTTATTTTAAATAAGCATGGTAGTCAATCAGTAGCTAAACATTATGAATATAAAAAGAAGAATGCAACTAAAGTTTCATTAATTGCTGATGTTTCAAAAAACATATTAGGTGTTTATATCCCACCTAACTCCAATACACATGATGTTAAGCTTGTAGATTTAACTATAGATAACATTAAATTAAAATTAAATGATATTAAAAATATAAACTTAATTGGAGATAAGGGTTATATTAGTAAAAATAAGTACAATATAAATAATAAATATGTCAGAATAATAACGCCACATAGAAAATATAAAAAAAAAGTTAACAAAAATACTAAATTTGAACATAAATTACTTAAATTACGATATACAGTTGAACATAGTATTAATGAACTAAAAAGGGCAGATCGATTAACGAGCAGAAAGGATAAAATTAATATAACATTTTTATCTTTTATTTATTTAAGGTTAATTTTAATGCTTAGTAATAAAATTAATTAAATTACATAATAATTATTTAAACATACTAATTGGCGATAGCTTTGCCAAATTTTTTAGCATTTACTTTACATTTCTTTTATAATTCTTATCATCATT
>Ga0302221_10002006_pt1 | contig 12834 bp, 1 predicted proteins | sample II_Palsa_E2_1_FD_193517 | JGI IMG/M metagenome (GOLD analysis project Ga0302221, IMG submission 193517) | Peat permafrost microbial communities from Stordalen Mire near Abisko, Sweden - II_Palsa_E2_1 | ecosystem: Environmental > Terrestrial > Soil > Palsa > Peat permafrost | place: Sweden... | reverse complement strand
ATATTTTTATTTAAAGACTTAAGTAAAGTTAAAGCTTTAATAATTTTATTAAAATTAAATTTATAAGAATTAAAGATAATAAAAAAAATATTAATTTAATAAAATTATTTTTTAATATTAAAGTTAATTAAAATAATATAAAAATTTATAAGGATTTTATAATTATTATAATAAACTCTAAATTTATTTATAAAAATAAATAATAAAATAAAAATATATTTAATGTTTAAAATAATAAAATTTTATTACTTAAAGTACTCGCGACTAAATTATTTTAATTTTTTTTTTTAACGAATGAGTTTAATATAAATAAATAAAAAATTCTCTTAATTATTTAAATTTTTATATTTTATTATATATTTCCGTTTAATAAAATAATCTTTTAATAATTAAAATATTAATAAATTTATTAATATAATATTATTTTCGAAATCTTAAAATTTAATTAAATTAAGTCCGAAATTATAATTTAAGATAATATTATTTATTTATTTAATAATTATATCTTTAAGAATATATATAACTTTATTTTAATATAAAATTTATTTATTTTTCTTTATAAAAAGATTTATAATATTATAAGTCTTTATAAAATAATTAAAAAAATAAATATATTTTTAAATTATTAAGATTATTTAATCTAAAATTTTTATAATAATATATATATCTCTGATTATAATAACGACATAATTAAGTCAAGTATTATTTTTAGTCTTTTTTAGTTTTTTAAAAATTATAAAATTAAAAAAAAAATTAACTTTAAGTTTAAATAATAAATATAAATATTAGAAATAATATATATTAATAATATTTAAATAAAAAAATATTATAATTTTATAAAATTATTTATTTATTTATTAAATCTTTAATAAATCTTATAATTTATATTTAAAAATAATATAAATTTAAATAAATTTTTTATATTAAAATTTTTTTTTTTTAATAATATTCTTAATTTTAATTTTTTTTTAAATAATAATAATAATTAAGAATTTTATTACTTTAAGATTAATAAACTTAGTTTATATATTTAATAATAATATTTATTTAAAAATATAATTTTTAAGAATACTTAAAATTTTTTTTTATTAAATTAAGAAATTAATTTTTTATTAAGTCCCGTGACTAAAGAGAGAATTTCTCTTAAAGTTTAATATTTATTATAAGAAGTATTTATTATAATATAATAAAGTCTTAAGATAATTTTAATAAATAATAAATTAAGATTTTTAATTTAATTATAATATATAAATATTAATATATCTAAAAAATCCGACGATATTTTCGGTATTAGAAATAATTATTAAATTTAAATTTTATAATTTTTTTTAATATCTTTAAAGATTATAATAAAAATAAAATCTTTATTCTTTAAAGATAATAATATATTATTATAATTAATTATTATAAGTTTATTTTTATTTTATAAAAAATTTAATATTAGAAATATATTTAAAGAAAATCACGTGAGACAAGACTTTTTGACTCTTTTTCTTATAATCTTATAAGAAAAAAAATCTTTAAATTATTTAAAAAATTTAAATATAATTTAAATAATTTATTTAAATATTTAAAATATTTATAATTTTTTTAATATTATTTTTAAAATTCTTAATTTTATTATTTATAATATTCTTAAAATTATTAATATTATTATTATTAGACTTAATATTAATTTATATATATTTAATTTTTAAATTTTAATCTTTAAATATTTTATTATTATTATTATTAACTAAAATTTATTTAAAATCTTAAAACTTTACTTTTTAGAATTTATTAATTAAAGTATACTTAATCCTAAAAAATATATTAATTAATAACTTAAAAAATATTTTAATAATAAAATAATTTATTTTAAATAAATTTTAAAGAAATTAGACTTAGAATTAATAATATATAAATATTAATATATTAGATATAAAAGATTAATATTTTTAATATTTTTAGTTTTTATATTTATAATATAATTATAATTATAATTACTTTATATATTTAAATATTTTAAAAATTAATTTTAAAATAAAGAATACTTTAAAGAAATTTTATATTTAATTTTAATTATTTAAAAATTTATTTAAATATAAAAGAACAAAATTTTATTATTAAAAATCTTTTATTTAAAATTATTAAATATTTATTACTCGATATTTATTTATTATTTAATTAAATTTTTTTTAAATTAAAATTCTTTAATATTTTAATAATTTTTAAAATCTTAAAAATTTTAAATAATATTATAATATTAATATTATAATTTAAATTAAATAAATTTAAAAAATATTAATTTATTATTAAATTATAAATAAAAATAAAAATAAATAAAACTAAAATATTATTAATTAAAATCTTATAGTTTTATAAAGAATTATTAATAATAATATTTTAATATTAAAATATATTTTTTTTATAAAATTAATATATTAATTATATTATAAAAATTTTTAAAAATTTTATTTATTTTAAATTTAATTAAGAAATATTTTTATTTATATATTAATTATATTATTAAATCTTTAAGTTTTAATATATCTCCGACTTCGTAAAAATAAATAAAAATATATATTTTTATTATTAAGATTTTAATATCTTAATTTAATAATTTTAAATTTATTATAAAGCCGACTATTATTAATTTATATATTAAGATTATTAAAATTATTATTATTTATACTCGAGAAATAATAAATAATAACTTAAAGAATAATAAATTATTTATAATTTTAATTTTTTTATATATTACTTTATATATTTTTTTTATTCTTTTCTTTAAAATAAATTATTAATTTTTTTTAATTTTTTTTCATCACGTGTTTTTATATTATTATATTATTTTTTTACTTTTATTTTTATTTTTTTTATTTTTTTATTTTTTAATATATAGTTTTATTTATTTTTTATTTTTTAATATTTAAGTTTTTAAGTATTTTTATATTTATTTATATTATTTTAATAATTTTTTAATACTTGATTTATATTTTAAAATTTTTATAAAAAAAATATATTAATTTTTAATATAAAAATAAAAATATATTTTAATAATATAAAAAATCTTTAATATTTTTACTCGTGATTTTATTATTACTCGGGATAAAAATATTAATTAAGATATAATAAAAATTAAAATCGAGAAAGAAATTTTAACTTGAATTTAATAAAATAATAAAAAAAATAATAATAATAATATTTTTATTAAATATTAAATTAATTTATTAATTTAAGATAAAAAGTTTAATAAAAAATATTTAATTAAGTTATTAAAAAATTTATATTTTAATAAATATTATAAATAAATTATAATTATTAATCTAGAGTTTATAATTAAGTAAATCTAAATTATTTATAAATAATTAAATAAAGAATTTTTTTTTTTTATATATAAATTTAAATTTTTATTATAATTTAATTATAAAAATTTATAATTTATATTATAAAAAAAAATTTTAAATATAAAAAAAAATTTATATATAATAACTAAAAATAAGATTATAAAAATAATTAAGGATTTTAAATTAAAGACTTATATTAAATTTATTATATATATATATATATTTTTTTATTTTTTTTATTTTTTTTAAAAAAAAGAAGTTTTTTTTAATTTTTTTTTATTTATTTTTTTATTTATTATTATATTTTTATATTTTATTAATTTTTAATTTTTTTTTATTAATTTTTTTAAGAATATATAACTTAATTTATAAAAATACCGGACAAGAATAAGAATTTTATTAGTCTAAACTAAAAAGCTTATATTTAAAATAAATTAATTAAATTTTTTATTAAAAAATATAATTATTCTTTATTTTTAATTTATATATTTTATATATAAGATTATATTAATATAAAAAAAAACTTAAAGCTAAAGGAATTCTTTTATAAAAATAAGTAAAAATTTAAATAAATTTTTTATTAAATAATTTAAATATTAATTTTAATAATTATTTATATTAATTTTTATATCGTTATTATTTTATATATTTTTATTAAAAAAATAAAAATAAATATTAAAGACTAAAAAATTATAATATTTAAATTATATAATTTATTATTAATTATTAAAAATTTTAACGAGATTAATAAAAATAATTTTTATAAACTTATAAATAAAATTTATTTTATTTTATTTTTTATTATTTTTTTATTAATTTTTTTATTATAACTTTATTATTTTATTTTTATTTTATATTTTTATTTTTATTTTTTTTAAAGTTTTAAAGTTTTAAAGTTTTAGAGATTTAAATATTTAAATTTTTTTTTTAAGTTTTAAGTTTTAATTCTAGTTATAAATTTATTAATTTATATAAATTATTAACTTTAAGAATAAGAAATAAATTAATTATAAAATTATTTTAAATAAGGAGTTTAAAAATATTAATTTATTTTTTTAAAAAAAAAAATTAATTTAAGCTAAAGTTTTTAAATTTAAAATAAAGATTATTATAATTTATTTTATAAATAAAAATAAAAATAATAATAAAGAATTATAATTTATTATTCTAAATTATAATAAAATTATTAAAACTCTTATATTTTATTTAAGAGATAATTCCGGTATTTTTTATAATTATAATAACTTTAAGTTATTAAGAAATAAAAATAAAGACAAGATTATAAATTTAAATAAAGTTTATAATTTTAATAATATTATAAATAATTTTTTTTATAAGAATTTATAAATTTAAATTAAATAAATTATAAAATTTATAAGTTAATTTTTACTGGATTTTAAACTAGACTAATTTTTATTTAATTAATAATCTTATATATATTTATAAAAATATATATATATATATATTTTTTTTAAATATTTTATATAATTAATTTATTAATTTTTTGTTTATATAAGGGATTTTTTATTTATTGCTTAAAAGTTTTTATAAAGTTTTTATAAAGTTTTTATTATTATATTTTTATTATTACTTTATATAATTTTTTATAATTTACTTTAAGTATTTTATATAAATAAATATTTATTTTTATATTTAAAATCTTATTAGAATTATTATATAAAAAAAAAAAATTAAAAAAAATAATAAAAAAATTAATTATATAAAAGATTTTATTATTATTATTATATATTTTATATTATTTTATAAAAGTTTTTTTATAGTTATAAATTTATTATATATTTAATTAAATATATTTAATATTTAATATATAATTATATTTTATTTTATTAATTAATTATTTTATAATTAAATAATTTTTAAAATAATATAATAAGACTTAATTAAATAATTTAAAGAAATTTTTTTTTAATAAAATTTATATAACTAATATTAATATTCTTTATTTTAATTTTTTTAATTAATACTTTTATTATATATTTTATTATAAGTTTAATTTAAAGATTATAATATAATTAATTTTAATTTATTAAAAAAAAAATTTATTTAATAAAATATTTTATAACTTTAAATAATATATATATAACTTTTAAGTTTTTTTTTAATAATTTTATTATATTATTTATTAATTATTTTTAATTATTATTTATATAATTTTATATTATTAAAATATATAATTATTTTATAATTAATAAATTAATAATTAAGACTTAATAAAGTTTATATAAATTAATTATAATATTAATTTATTTTAAGTTATATAATTAATTATAATAATTTTAATATATAAATATTTAAATTAAAATTTATAATTAATTTAATATTAAAGACTTAATATTAAATAATATTAATTAAAATTTTAAATAATAATTTTATAAATATTATTAAATATTATTAATTAAATTAAGATATAAATAATAATTATTAAGTCTTAAATATTTTATACTTAATATAAAGATTAAAAATTATTTATTAATAATAATTTAATTAAAACTTAATTAAAAAAAAATTTATATTAAAAATATTTAAATTAATTTAAAATAACTTTAAGTTAAAAAATAATTAATTATTATAAGACTTAAAAAATATAAAATAAAAAAAATAAATTAAAAATAAAAAAATCTTAAATAAATTAATAATTAAAATAATAATAAAAAATATTAAGTTAAGTAAATTATAATTTAAATAAAGAATAAAAAATAATTAAAGATTAAATTTATAATCTTTATTATATATTAATAAGCTTAGTTATAATATTAAGTTCTTTATTATTTATTTTATATATATCTCTTGATTATTTTTTTTTATCCCGTTTTTTTAATTTTTTTTTATTTAATTTATTTAATTTATATTTTAATTTTTATATTTTAAATTTTTTTTTTTTAAAAACTTTTAATATTTTTTATATATTTTATAAATTCTTTCTTGACTAATTAATTATTAAATTTATTTTATCTTTAATATTAAAGTATAAATCTAGATAAAAAATTATCTTTTAATTTTTATTTATTAATTATAATATAAAGTCCTTTATTATTTATTTTATTATTTCTTTAATAATCTTAAGTTTTTATCTTCCTGTCCTTTAATAAAGTCTTTATCCTCGTCCTTTAATAAAGTCTTTATTCTCTTCCTTTCTTTAATAAAGTCTTTATCCTCGTCTCTTAATAAAGTCTTTGTCCTCTTCTTTCCTTTAATAAAGTCTTTGTCCTCGTTCTTTAATAAAGTCTTTGTCCTCTTCTTTTCTTTAATAAAGTCTTTGTCCTTATTCTTTAATAAAATCTTCGTTCTCCTCCTCCCTCTAATAAAGTCTTTATCCTCGTCCTTTAATAAAGTCTTTATTCTCTTCTTTCCTCTAATAGAGTCTTTATTCTTTTTATGCTTTTTCTCTTTTATAATATTATCTCGGTATAAGTCTTTATATATCTTATACAAGAAATATAATTAATATTAAATAAATAAATATTATTAAAGAATTTATTTATTATTTTTATTCTTAAAGTTTTTTTTATTTTCTTTAATAAATTATATATAAATTAATTCTTTTAATATTAATTCTTTTAATATTAATTTTTTTAATATTAATTTTTTTAATATTAATTCTTTTAATATATTTTTATCTAATTATTTTTTTTATTTTTATTTTTTTTTAATCTATTTAATATATTAATTAATTTAATAATTATTTAATTCTTCTTTAAGTATAAATAAATTAAAACTCGTCTTAAAATATTATAATTTTTGGCAAAAGCTTAATTTTGGATATATTATAATCTTTAATATTATAAATTTTATTATATAATATTATTAATTATTTATTATTAATCTATTATAATAATTTTTAAAAAATATATAAATTATAATTTTTATAATTATAAAAAGATTTAATAAATTATTCGTTAAATTTATAAAAGATTAAAGACTTTAGCTTAGTTAATAATAATAATAATATTTTATTAAAAAAAATATTTTTTGTTAAATTATAAAATAATAAAATTATAATATTTATATTTCTTATATTAATTTTTTTTAATAATATATTTATTATAATATTAAAAATATTCTTTATTTAATTATATTTAATTTTATTTAATTATTTTATTATAATTTAATTATAAGCTTAAACTTATATAATTTTAATAAAATATTATTAATTTATTATAATTTTATTTAAGTTAATTTATAAAATCTATCGAAATCCTTAAAATCCTAGAATTAAAATTATACCGAAACTAAAATTAAAGTCTTGGTATTATACTTTAAGTAATATTATTAAAGTTACTTTAAGTATTCACTCGCTAAAATAATTATTATTTTATTTAAATATAATTATAATTATAAAATATATTATTATTATATATATTTAAGAAAAGTTAAAATTTTTAATTAAAATTTTTAATTTTAATAAAAATCCGACTTATAAATAATTTATTATTTTTTTATAAAAAATATATTTATATAAATATTAAATAAAAAAACTAATATAAATTTAAAAATTTTTTTATTATAAACTAAAAATTAATATTTATTAATTTATAAATACTTTATTTTTTTATTTTTTAATAAGTTTTTATAATTATTTATAAATCTCGTTTTTAATTATAATAATAAAGTTTAAAATTTAATAAATTAATTTTAATTATTTTTAATTTAATTATTTTTTAAATAATTTTTTAAAGTTATTAAATATTTAAATTTAATAAATTCTTATAGTTAATAATATATACTTTAATTTAAAAATATTTAAATTTATTAATTTTATAATTTAAAATATAATTTATTATTTTTAATTATTATTAATTTTTATTTTATTTAATATTAATTAAAATTTATTATAAAAAAATTAATTTAAAATAATATTTAAATTATAAATTTATAATTTAATAATTATTAAGTTTTTTAATTAAATATAAGATTTAGTTTTATTAAAGTTTTTATTTAATAATTTATATTATTATTCCAAAACTTTATTTTAATGTTTAAATAATTAATAATATCGGAAAATAATTTTAGAAATTATTATTAATTTTTTTTCTTTAATTAAAAAAATTAATAATTATATTTAAATTAAATTAATTTTAATTATTAGATTTAATATTCGCGTAAAAAATTATTAATAAAATTTCTTTAAAATATATTAAAAGACTTTTATTTTAATCTTTTTAAAATTAAAAATTATTTTATATAATTTAAAATAAAATTTAAAATAATAACTTTAATTTAAATTTTTTTTAGAATCTCGACTTAAACTTTTTTAAAGTTAATTCTTTTAAAAGTTTTAAAGTCTAATAATTTTATTTTATTTTTATTTTTTAAATTTAGTTTTATTTTTATTTTTATATAATATTAATTATAAACTTTAGTTTAATAATCTAAATTATATAAATATAAATAAAAATATTTTAAATAATATATTTAATTATTAATATTTTATATTATATTTAAAATACTTTATTATTTATTTTTAAACTAAATTTTTTATTTAAATTATTTTTATATTATAATTTAGTTTTTTAAAAATTATTTATAATTAAGTTTTTATTAAGTTATTTTTAATATTTAACTAAACTTTAATTTTAATATAATTTTATTATAATTAAACTTTAATATTTACTTAATAATAATTTTTAAATTAAGTTTTAAAGTTAAATTATAATATAATATTTATAAAATTATTTTTTTATATTTAAATTTATTTATAATTAAAATTAAAAAAAAACTAAAATATTATATATATTAATATATTTTAATTAATATATTTAATTTATTTTATTATATATATTTTAATTATAAAAAATATTATAAAAAATTTTTTTTTTTAATTTTTTAATTTTTATTATTATTATTATTTTTTAGTTTATTTATTAATATATTTAATATATAATTTTATTTATTATTAAATTAAAATAAATTAAATATAATAAACTTTTTTATTATTTTATATATATTTATATTTAATATAAAATTAATTTTTTTTAACTTTATTATTATAAAAAATAAATATTATTTATTTATAAACTTAATAATAATAAATTAAATTATTTAATAAAATATAAATATTATTTAATTATATATAATAAAAGTTAATAATATAAAAAATCTTATATTTTTATATAAAATTTATAAAAATAATATATTAATATTAAAGAATTTTATTTATTAAATTAAATTATAAAATATTTTAAATAATATAATCTTTTATAAAAATTTATTAAATATAAAAAATTATAAAAAAGTATTATAATATTATAAAATATTTAAAAATTTTAATTATAAAATTTTTTTTTAATAAATTTTTATATTTATTTTTATTAAAGAATAATTAATGTTTTTTTTAAATATTAAAACTATAATTATTATTATTACTTTAATATTTTAATAAAAACACAAAATTATAAATTAAAAAAAAATAATATAATTTAATAAAGTTTAATAAATTTAAAAGATTTAAAAAAAACTTTTATTTAAATATTTATAAAATTAAGTTTTAATAATTATAAAATATTATTTTTTATAAATAAATAAATTATAAAATTAAAAAATATTATTATTTATTTTTTATAAAATATTAATTTAGTTTTTTAAAATATTAAAATAATTTATATATAAATTATTTCTTTATTAAAAATATTAATATTTATAATATAAATATATTTTTTTATATTATTAATTAAATAAAAATTAATATAAATATTAAAAAAAACTTTTTAGTTTTTTTTATTTATTTGATTTTTTTTTATAAAAAATATATTAAAAATTTCTTTTTTATTATTTTTATTATTAATTTATTTATTTTAATATTTATTAATATTAAATTTATTAAATAAGTTTTTTTTAAAGTTATTTATATTATTATTAATATTTTTAATAATTTTTTTATTTTTTTTATCGAAATATTTAAATAATATATTTTATATTTTATTAATTTTATTTTTATTAAAATCTTTTATAATCTTTTTATTAAACTTTTATTTTTTTATTTATATATTATTAATTTATTTTATATATACTTTTGAATTAATATTATAATTATATTATTTATATATAATTTTTTTTTATTATATTTTAATATAAAATTATTTTTATAAAAAAAAACTTTATAATATCTTTAATCTTTAAATAATAATATTATTTTTAAAACTTTAATAAATTTTTATTATTTCTTTATCGAATTTAGAATTATTTTAATTAATTTATTTATATATATTATTATTATATTAATAAAAAAACTATATTATATATAATATAAAAAATATCTTTATAATAATCATTAAAATTCGATTTTTCGATCTCGAGTTAAATAATTATATTTTTATCTAAAATAATTTTAAAAGTTTTAATTAATTAATTTTTTTTAATTATATTTTATTTTATAATTCTTTTTTAATTCTTTTTAATTATATTTTTTTTTATAATTCTTTTTTAATTTCTTTTTAATATAAAAGTAAACGACTTTTTTATTATAATATATTTATTTAAAATTTATTTAAAATACTTTTTTATTTTTATATTATTTAAATATCTCGAATTATTTATTAATATTATTAATTTTTAAAACGTGTTTATTTTTAAATATATTATTAAATCTTTAATATATATTTAATAATTAAATTTTTTTTAATATTATTTTATAATAATTATATTAGTTTTATTATATTATTAAATATTATTTTATAATAATTATATTAGTTTTATTATATTATTAAATATTTTTATTTTTATAAAAAAAATTTATTTAAAATATATTTTTTAAAAAAATTTAATAAATTTATAATTTTAAAAAATATTATAAAAAAATATATTTAATAAAAATAAGCGAGTCATTATCGTTATTATTTAAAAGACTTTTATAGTTTATTATAATATTTTATAATTATTAATATTAGAATTATTATTAGTTTATTTTTATTAAAAAATATTAAAATTTATTTATTTATTAATTAAAAATTATAATTTTTAATAAATTAAATATAATATAAACTAGACTTTATATAATTTATATTATATAAAATTAAACTTAATAATATAAAGTTTAATTATTTTTTAAAAAAAAAATTTAAATAATTTTAAGTTATAAAATTCTAAAATAAAATTTTTTTTATTAAAATTTTATATACGCGAAAATAAATTTAGAATAATAATATATTTAATAAAGTCGTGAGATAAAAAAATATATATTATAAATATTTTATATATTTTAATATTTTTATTTTTAAAACTAAAGTATTATATATTATAATTAATTTTTAATTTTTGATAAAGTTTTAATAATTTTAATAAAAATATTAATAAATTTTAACGACTTTTAATATTTTATAATCTTATATAAACTTTAATATATTTTTAAGAAATTTAATAAAAAATTATTAATTATATTTATTATTTTAGTTTAAATACTTTATTAAATATTTTAAATTATTTTTATTATTATATTTAATATATTATTTATTTATAACTCGTTCGAGTTTTTAATTTTTTAATTTTTTATTATTTTTATAAATATTATATATAAATATTATATATAAGTTTTTTATTTTAAATAAATTTTTTATTAAATAAATTAAAACTTTTAAATATTAATATTAAATATATTATTAAAATAATAAAATATATTTTTTAATTATTTAATAACTCTAGTTTATATTTTAATTTTTTAATTTAATATCGGATTTTAAATAATTTAATTTTTTATTTAAATAATTTTTAATTTAAGTCTTTTAAAAATTTATATTTTTAATATAATTTTAAAAATATTTAATCTTTAATATTTATAATTATTAGTTTATATTTTATTCTATAATACTTTTTTATTATATTATTAATAAAATTAATAATAATTTTAATATCTCGTTATTTTAATTTTTAGATTATATTAAATAAATTTTTTTATAATTTTATAAATAAAATAAAATTTATTATTAGTTTAAATTCTTTAATAAATTTATTTAATAATATTTAAATAATTATAATATAAGTATTATTTAAATTAATTTAAAAAAATATAATAAAATTTATTTATAAAATAAATAAATATAAAAATATTTAATATTAAAATTTTATTTTTATAATTTAGTTTTTTTTTCTAAAATTTTATTTATTTAAAAATATTAAGTTATTAATATTAATAATTTTATTTTTATTATATAAAAGTTTAATTTTTAAAAATTAAAAATAAAATTTTTATTATAATTTAATATTAATTTTTTTAGAATTTTTTTAGAATTTTTTAATTATATAAAAATTATATTTATATTAATATTATTATTTATTCTTTTATATTATATTTATTATTATTTAATACTAATAATATTTATTTATTTATTTTATAAATTTAGATTATTATATAATTAAAGATTTTAAAGATTTTAATTTTTTATAAATATATTATTAATATTTTTAATAAAATTAATATAAAATTTATTATTATAATATAATATAAAATAATTAATATATATATAAATTAAATTTTTTTATATAAATATTTATA
>Ga0302221_10002003_pt1 | contig 12842 bp, 13 predicted proteins | sample II_Palsa_E2_1_FD_193517 | JGI IMG/M metagenome (GOLD analysis project Ga0302221, IMG submission 193517) | Peat permafrost microbial communities from Stordalen Mire near Abisko, Sweden - II_Palsa_E2_1 | ecosystem: Environmental > Terrestrial > Soil > Palsa > Peat permafrost | place: Sweden... | reverse complement strand
GAGATCGAAGCGCTTAAACGTCCTTGTGTGAGTCTCTGGTCGACAGCCCGAAGGCCTCGAGGTATATGAAGCCATATGATTCGGTGTATAGTACCGATAGGAGTACTCCTGTATCATATTAGCTCACGAGGTTTTGTATGTGAGAGTCCAGAGCATACCTTAAAGCTGGTAGTCTCCCGAAGAAGGCAACAAATGTGAAGAAAGAGATGACCAGAACGACAATGGCCACTTTCTGGAGGGTCCCCATCATGAGGCTGTGCGGATCTGGGTCAGCAAAAGCAAAGCGATTGAACTTCTTGAATGAATGAGATCATGCTTGCAAATCTCTCATGTCCTTACGGCTAAGATCAGAGATGTGAGTCTGCCGGTTTGGTGTTCAGGTCGTCAAGCTGGGGCTTAGCAAATGCGGGCCGAACGTTTTTCCGGCACAGCACGTGACTAGGCGCGAAAGTAACTATCGCAACACGCGTCCCCCCTTTCCTATCTTAAACCTCCCCGCGACGATGCTTTCTCGACGTCGCGACCCTCTTGAGTAGTATGCGCTATCACTGCACCATGTTATTATTGCCAAGGAACTGCCCCCTTTGAGGATTGGGTCCTCGTCAACCGCTGCGCTTCTCTTGCACCAAAGTCGCGACGTGGAACAACATGGCCTCGATCGTTTATGAAGGCGTTGGTGGGGGCGGATCACTATTTAAGGGGATGAAATTCTTCTTGATGCAACGTCTGCCAACTCGAGACAGGTGGAAAGAACTCGTCAAGGTCCGTTCACGCTCTTGGTCCATTTCTCAATGGGAATTAATGTGTTCCGTAGGCAAATGGCGGAGAAATTGTTCTATTAGAGAGGCAAGCCGATATCATAATTGCGGACCATGCCCGAAAAACAAATCCACCGGGGTCTATATCTTGGAAATTTATTGAGCGCTCGGTAGCTAATGGTGTATTGGAGGACCCTGAAAATTGGCCAGCAGGACCACCACCAGGGACGATTCGAGAGGTGGGTTCTGCACAACCTGCTAAGCAAGGAAGGACACCATTCACGGCCGAGGATGATCGTATACTCATGGAATGGTGTATGAGAGCTGAACGGAAAGGATTGGCTCTGGGGGGCAACGACTTGTACAAACAGTTGGAAGCTAAGGTAAAATTTGAGCAACGACTATCCTGTAAACATCAGTTGACCTGTGGATCCAGAATAACCGGCACACCTTCCAGTCATGGCGAGATCACTGGATAAAGGACCTTTCTCGTCGTCCACGGCCTACACTGCCCGATGTTGACGAAGATGAGGACGTTGAGCCTCACAAAGACGACGGACCTAGGTTAAGATCACCCCAGCGCCGGAAAGAAATCCCCCGAACGTCTGCAGTACGGAGTAATGTTCCAGCCAATTCATCAAATAATCGAAAAGCTCCAGCGAGTTCATCAACCAGTCGACCACCACACGGCAGAGGCGTCGAGGAGAGAAAACCTGTTCGGAAGTCACAGCCAGCCCCCTCTTCAGCTGCGAAACCAACCGCGGGGAGACACTTCACCGAGGAAGATACAGAGTTACTTGATAATTCTTATGAGGACATATTAAATCTAGCCGAGGATCAAATCATTGATGCGTGGATGACTTGGGCTGAAAATGTATGTTAAGGTTCCAACTGCAAATATGTAAGCTCCCAGGCTTAAGCTTCATAGTATCCACAACACACCGCGCAAGAATGGCGGAACTATTTCGAGGAATATGTAGCTCCCAGGAGACGTGCGCCGATAGCGGCAAGGACAATATCGCCACCTCCGTCAAAGCGCACTCAAGCAAGTCCAGCAGCAAGCTCCTCGAAAAAAGTATTAGTAAAAGCTCGCGAGATCGACGACTCACAAGATTCACAAGGTCAAATGACACAGTCTTCAAGGGTGGACAAGGGAGAATCAGATCCCACACTTACAGATGAGCAATTGTTCAGAAAGGACGTGTTAGATCTAGCTGCTGCACTGCAACTAGAGGTTGACTTCACACCGGAGATATGCGGCCGAAAGGTCCCATTATTCAAGCTGTGGCAAGTCGTACAGTCTTTCGATTTTGGTGGAAGCGACAGAGTCACTGGACTGAACCTTTGGCCGAAAGTAGCCAAGTTTCTCAGTTTCAAAGGCTCTCAGCAGCTTACCGCTGCTGAGGATCTTAGGATTTGCTATGCGGAGATATTGGCGGATCTCGAACAATACCGCGAGATGCAACGTGAGAAAAGTCTGACGGAATCACAAGAGAGAGCCATGCTCGATGCTCAGCTTCTTGAGACGGCAGGTCGAGAGACTCAAAGCCTCTATGACGCGGAAGATGAAGAGCTTGGGGAGGTTTTGGAAGGGGGAGAGGATGAAGAGTTGGCTGAAGAAGACGACGATGAAGAGTTGGCGGAAGAAGAGGATGGTGAAGCGTTGGTGGAAGAAGACGAAGATGACGATCTTGACCGTCCTCAATTCTCACCACTTCCTCTAATAACTTCGCTATCCAGGAAAAGGAATTTCGGCACCGATCGGACAAACGTCGATACATCGTACAAAAAGCGGCAACGAATCGACAAAGGCAAAGGTAAGGAGCTGGAAATTCCCTCCACGCCTGAGAATGTCATTAACAGCACCCCGGTGCCACGATCTCTGCACAAGCCATCGCCCCTTAAATACTCTGCGCCTGCTGAACTTCAAGACGATGAAGCTAGTTCTGAAATCGAAGATCTCCTCGCCAAGCCTTTCAAACCCCAAGTTAAGATCATTCAACCGCAAACCCTTGAACCAGAAACCCAGGACTTCAACTACCCGCACACACAAGCACAACCAGAGGACGATCCTTTTGTCGATATCGGCTCATCTCCACCACAACGCAGAATCCCCGACCGGAGCAGTGGAAGTAACGCCGCAAATGGCGGCTCGGAATCCAACCCTCCGGGCTCCTCTACACAATCGCAAACTGAATCCGAGAAAGCGTTAGCTCTGGAACGGTACATAGATGAATGTATTAGCTACGGCTATACGCAGGAAGCAGTTGCCTTAGCACTCGGTGCAACGACTATGGAGACTGGGCAGCATGCTATGCAGGTTATGGAAGCATTGGAGAATGGACAGGAAATTCCGGACGGTATTCCTGGTGTTTGGACGGAGGAAGATGATGCGAAGGTGGAAGGGAATATGGATAGCGAGGAGTTTAAGGAGTTGGTGAGGAAGCATGGACTTAAGAGGTGTGCGGTGCGGAAACAGTATCTGAAAGACCAGAGGGCGATTAGGGAGGCCTGGGAGGAGGGTGAAGGTGGTGGTGATTGATGGGAGTGTTGTGTTGCCGAGGTTCGCTTGCGAGCATAGTGGTGTTGCTCGATTGCAAATGTTTATGAGCATGCGAGCAATAGCAGCAGCATGGCAAGAGTACAAGTTGTCAAGTAATGAGTCACTAAGTCTACGTCCATTCGAGTATCGTGAAGTCACGTGTCGCTGCATACGTCAAGGGGACGGCAGCAACGTCACACATGACGTCCCGAGGGTTCGATATGCAACAAACCGATTCGTTCCCAGCTTCTTGAACATCAGCTGCCCGAAGAATTAATCAAGATTGATTATAGGAAGGCATTTGATAAGGTAAGGTTGGAAACGGAGCAGGCAAGAGGGAAAGGAATTGGATACGAGGTAAAACAATGGGGCAAAAGCGGGATTGAAAGTTGATCAACGAGATAGACCGGGGCATGACGTACAGTAACATATGCGATATGCAACAAATGCCCAAGAGAGGACATTGATCAGAGCTTCTTTCATCGAAGAAATATCTTCGAGACAGTCAGGATGAAGAATGAAAAGGAATGAGGGCGAAATGACAGAACAAGAGGCTTCGCTTATTTTCGTTGGAAGGGAGGCGTTGAACTTGGGAGGGATTCCTTTTAGATGTCAAACGAGCAGGGCTTCGAGTCCCACAGAAAACGCTTGAGGTAAATTGGGAGAAAGTTTTGGATTGAGAGCAAGTCAGGGAAATTTTAATGAACTGCAGTCTCAGTACTCGGTGAACCAGCATATGGAATCGAAGGTTTGAGAAGTTGTTTTCAAATAAAGTCGATAAACTATTCTTGAACTTTTGGACGATCGAGGATTCATTCTAAGGTTAACTAGCCTTCGAGTAGCTCATTAGAAAAATTGTCAAGAGGCAGAGAGATAAGGCGAAAGAACGCGCAGTAGAAAAGTTCGCAAGGGAAAAAGTTTGCTGGTCCACTACTATTTTCTCAACAGAGTCTCCAATAAAAGTTATGAACATGAAAAGAGCCAAATAGATGCCATGCTTTTAGGCTTATCCATCAAAGGAAGTGAGAAAAAAAGTGATGAAGTTCATATGCAGCCAAATCCCTTTTAAGCTTACCGTGGTAGCGGTGGCGCCGCCGTCTCCGTGGCTAGCCTGGCTCCATCAAAGTCATTCCACCTCGAAACGTTCAACTTTCCCATCAACCCATCTTAACACAAACCAAACCACAATCTGTCCGCTTCCTATATAATTCGATGTCAAGAATCGAATTCCTTGACGCAACATTACCTCACCGCTTCTGTGCCGTCCCGTGACACGGATGTCGTTACGTCAAGCCCGTGTTCAACCCCTCCACCGCCTCTCGAATCCGAACCAACACATGCATGCAGATCTGAATCGCTAGCAACAATGGCGGAGCACACGCCTGCACTACGAACTCGCTTTATAAACAGCATTCCCAAGGCCTCATCCTCCTCCTCAATCGCAGACATGCGGGTCAACGAGTCCCCAAAGCTGCGAGTCCTCGTCGCCTCAAATGGGCCCAAGGAGGTGGCACAAGCTCTCTCCCTCGTCGTCCGACTATCGAAGAGCCCTAAAATTGAAACACGAGCTATTATCGATGAGGAATCATGGCCTGCGAACCGATTGTCGCAGGAGACGTTGACGTTGCCAAATAGATACTTCAGACCTTGCAGGGAGACGGACGAGGCACGGAAGGGAATCGAACGCTCACAAATCGAGTTTTATAGACAGCAGGCTGCGGAACTGTGCGACTGGGCAGATGTGATGGTCCTGGCGCCTATCGATGCAGATACACTGGCGAAGATGCTGCATGGCATGACCGATTGTCTGGTGCTGGAGATTCTGCGTGGATGGGACGTGTCGAAGAAGATATTGCTGGTTCCTGGCATGACAACCTCGATGTGGGAGAACCCGATGACCAAGAAGCAACTGAGCAAGATGAAGCGGAAATGGAAATGGGTGCGGGTCATGCAACCTATCCTATGGCAATACGAGGAGAAGGGGAAGGTCGTTCCCGGTTACGATGGTTTCAATGAGCTCATTGATGCGATCAAGAACCAGGCCGAACTATTGACGATCGGACACGATGTGGATATTGCTGCTTCAGGAGCTGCAAGCTTGGCACGGTATAACTTGAAGACAGACGCCCTTTTGCCACCGGAGATATGGACCCTGATCTTTGAATACGTTGGGGACTGGGAGGTCTCAAGAGCTTTGAACATCTACGCCAAATTACCTACTCCACCTGAATGGAAGAAGCCAGTGAAGGAGCCCAAGGATGAACTCCAAATCTGGATGCGATCTTTGGAATGGACGATTCTCACCTCACCTACCTCGAAGATTATTGATAAACTGAAAACAGCACCAGAAGACTTGAAGTTCTTGTCTAGTCTTTGCGTCAAGCTCATCATCAAGTTCTGTCTCACAAGCCTCCTCACCTATCTCGAGACGAATTGCAAAGATGTCTTCTGGGCTTCGTTTGGTCAGAAACTTCTCCCTACCAAGGCCTCTGCTGTGTACGGACGCACTGAAATACTCGAATGGTGGCGTACATCACCGAGCTTTTTATCCAAGGATTATACAGCTGAAGCTATTGATGGAGCATCCAAGTCGGGTTTCGTACACGTTCTTGATTGGTGGCGAAGATCCGGGCTGCCTCTCAAATATACCGAACTAGCACTCGAGCAAGCATCGTCAAAAGGTCACATCTTGGTCCTAGAATGGTGGAAACAAGCAAGCATGCATCAAGGAAGCTTTCATACCGATGTCGAGACACGTCACCGCCACCCGTCACCTCCTCTTACAGAAGAAGGCTCCCAATCAGAAATCCAACCCGCTCTCCGTCTCAAACCCGGCAAATCTCTCCTCGCCGCTGCTCAGAACAACCAACCTCTCGTCATCCGCTGGTGGGATAACTCCGGCATTCCTATCGGATACTCCGAGGCTGTAGCCAAGACTGCATCTGCTCACGGTCACGTCGCAATCCTCGACGCATGGCGAGAAATCAAAGGCGAAAAGATGGCTTTCGATAGTAAAGTCCTCGCTGAACCCACAAAGAATGGGCATGTTGCTGTCCTCGAGTGGTGGAAGAACTTCAGTAGAGGTGAGGATGGACGTCCGGGTGGGAGAGTCGAGTACAAGACATGTGATATTGAGGAGGCCTTGGAGGATAGTGTCGGGAGTGAAGATGAGACGTTTCAGGTTAAGAAGTGGTGGGCGCAGAATGGACTCAACCTTGGTGGCACGGTCAGTGAATGGACGAAGGTCAAATTTTTGTAGGCTGGCGTTAATAGTCTTGGGGGCATAGCGTGGAGTCTTGACGTGCTGGAGTAAGAATTAAAGGTTCTAAAGCAGAAAGCAACAACCAGGACCATGATTTTTCACATGCTTATACGAACTAATTCTATCAAATTAGTAATGGCACTTTGAATCAATACGACACAGAGATCCAATACCTGTGAACTAGTTTCTGCTATTCTGCAGGTGTTTCACAGCTTTTTTGTTTGTCCCAGAAAATGATCAATCACCTGAATTTGTCTCACATCCTCCCCTCAATTCCCAGGAAAGCCGTAAAATTGGTAGGCCATAATTTCTCCACTCCTCGTTTGGGACGTTCTTTCCTCCAAGACAAGATTACTCTGTTTACTTTCTTGTCTCAGCCTGATGAGCAAACAGTAAGATTACAAGTGTAGCTTAATTTGATTGGCTCAATTGAGATATTTCCCGCAAGCTGCGCCACTTCGCTCTAATAGAAGCTGTTTGTCTCTCGGCAACAGGCTGCAGCCCCTCTTTCATTCTTTTTTCACTTCATCCACTCAAGATTTGAAACGTTTTCAGCCCGATTGCAACCCACTGAGGTTAGCATCAACTGCAAACCGAGATCATGGCTGCTCCCGAGCAAAGATCCGAGGACATTTACGAAGCCCTTCCCACTAGCCGCAGCTTGCGACTTTTGAACCTTGCAAGGCTGCCAGAAGATCATGCCTATGGCCTAGAAACATTCGAAATTGGCCAATGTCCGCCGTACTCTACCATGTCGTACACATGGGGCCCTCCCTTGAACACCAAGCAATGCGAGAAGACTATACCCGTGACAGCCATAGAGTCATTACTCTGCTTACATCGCGAGGGAAGGGGCATCTATCGATTGGAAGAAATTTATACGAAGGTCTCCAGAAAGTACTCCCGGAGGTTCAATACCTATGGGTCGATGCAATTTGCATCTATCTCGACAGACATTGGAGGGGACACCGCGGAAACTGGAGGATTGGACCTCTCATTTCTGAGGGGTTTCGTTTTGCGCTAGTCGGGTCGGGAAATATACAAAGTATCGCTACTATAAAAATGAGTCCTAGCCTCGGCAGTCGCGGGAGACCCCACTTTACTGACCGGATTCAGAAAGAATAGCCCCAAGCAGTAAGATCAGCGCTCCACTTGAGGTCGACTCTGCATAGGTTCTTCTATTATACCTTTTCTTTCTAAAGGAAACGTAAGTTTATTTCTATATACTAGAGGGGGAAGAGTATAAAGAGGAGTATTAGCTACCCTCCAAGCCTCCCGGGAGGTGAAATCGCGAGGACGACAATCCTATGTATAAAGTCAAGGATTTCTTTTATAAAAACCATCGACCCTAGCCGCGCGGACGAAATTATTATTTACGTTATTTCGTTATCGGTTTTCGTAATCTCTATTCTATACCTCGCTTGAAAATATATCCTTATTTATTTCCACAACTCCTATAACTCGCTATTTATTCCTTAATTAATAAATTTACGAGGGAGCGAGGCAGCGCGAAGCGCTGACGAGCTGCCGAGCTTATTAATTAAAAAGAGATACCTTTAACATTAATAAAGTAACGCCCAGCGAGCAAACGAGCCCTGTAAATCGACCCGCTGGAGACGCAACGCCCACTACACTGCATCCCACTTGTTCCCTTTAGCTACAGGACCTCCAACCCTAAGCTTAGCTTACATCCTAAAATAGATTCATTTTCAAGACGCAAAAGTTCATTTCGGTCTTTGGACTTGAGCATTCGCTGCTCTAATCTGAGCCGAGCTCTCGCAGCGTGCCGCTCCCTCGCTGCAATCGCCTTCTGTTGGTCCACGTGGTCAAGATCCAGCAGCTGGTGCGATTCGACAAACTTACACCTGCTGTGTCAGCGGAATGGGTTTGTGGCTTCCTTATCTGTGGCTTTGTTCGCAATCGCGCTTCCCTCCCTTTTGCTATTCTTAAGTTCTCCTGTCTCCTAACAGCCACTTGTCATCCTTGCAAGCTTGGCTAGGATTGGGACATCAGGCTAGACAAATACAACCCTCCTCAGCCATGACAGTCATTTCATCAATTTGCGTTTGAGAATCATGGAGCCGTCAGGCCTTGTCTTGAAGAGGCTCGTGAGTCCACAGGCAGCCGTACTACCGCTGCTACCCCTAGAAGAGTCACTGCCTGGTAGTACCGAATCCGAACTGCAAAACAGCATTAGATGGGCACTCTCCCCATTGAATCCCAAGAATAGAGTTGACAATCTAGCATCTGCTGTCCACCTTCCACCACTTATCCAATGGCATATGTCCGGTTGCTCTGTCGACGGCAGTCAATTCTACGCGTATCCCCAGTTCGCCCTTGGCCGTCCCCCTCTCTTCATTGACGTCTACATCCCAGATCAATGCCAGCACCCGCCCGCGCTGCGTCTGCTTCTCAAATCAGGTGCAACTGTGACATGCCCACAAGACCAAGTCGGGAATCTAGGTATCTCTCGCCACGTCCTGCATGCTCTGGCAGTGTGGTCCTCACACATTCCTGGCTTCGAGGCGCAGTACCAAATCCTGCCATTTGGGTCGCGCATCGTGGTCGAGAACATCGCCAGCGATGTGCATGACATGAGAATTAGTATGGTCCCGAATCACAAGCTTACGCACGAGTTTTTGTCTTTAACGGAGCTGCAAGAGCTTTGGCAATCGTCCCCGGACAAGGAACTAGAGATAATCGTGGACTCGATATCACTCTCCAGCCTCGAGCTCCTCGACCATACACACGAAACTATTAGCATCGTGACAATTCCATATCTCCACGACCGAACTACTCGCTTCGTATTCAAGGCTGTCAAACCAGCCCGCTTTGCCCCCATAAACCCAACTCAAACGTACTACGAGCTGAAACTTCTACTGGCCATGGCGCCACACCCGAACATCACCGCTCGGCCGCTATACGTCGTCACAGGGACTCCCAAGCTCGGCATCTGCGGCTTCATCCTGCCCTACTACCCAGGTGGATCCCTCCTCGAGGTCCTCACCCTCACGAGCACCACCCCGCTGCTTGACCGCATCCGCTGGTCCCACCAAATCACCTCCGCCCTGCTCCACATCCACACGCGCACAATAGCCAGATACCATGCTGACCTAAAGCCCGACAACGTCATGCTCACTGCGGGCGGTGACGCCGCACTTGTCGACTTCGAACAGCGCGGAGGCTGGGTCTCATGGATCGCGCCTGAAGTCTGCTGCATCTGGTACCTTGTGGTAATAGCGAGGTCTACTGCCATCTCGAGTGAGATCACTGGACGATATACGAGGGCGCTGCAGCGGCTTGTAGCTGTTTCGTCTGAAGATACGTCGTACCGTGATGTCGCTTGGACATACCTCTCGATTCGTGAGCGCGAATCGGCTATGGTCTTTGCGTTGGGAAAAGTCCTCTGGTGCATTTTCGAGAACCAGCCGACCATCTATACGGACGTGGGGTGGGGGATGACGCGAGAAGCAGCAACGTGGGTTGACGATGAGCACTCGTGGCGATTCCCAGCATTTCGCAGGACGCCGGAGGCGGTGAGGGGTTGGATTGAAAGGTGCACGGCTGGAGCGGATGAGTGGGATATCCGGAGGGGCAGGAGTGTGTGCTTTGATCTGGAAAATGGCGTTTTTGTTCCAGTTGGTGATGCTGGAGGTAGGGCAAAGGGAGATGAATCAAGGACGCAGCAGGCAGCGAAAGCGTGGTGGGAGAGACGGGTTACTGAAGCTGAGGCATTCCTGGAGGCGAGGATCCGTGGAGAGGACTACAACGGCATCCAAGCTGCGGCAAGAACGCGGCCTGCGCTTCGTGATGTGCTTGACATGCTGGAAGAGCTTGAGATCGAGATGTCAGCTTCGTCTAGTATACAGAAGGACTAGGCGTATTCGAGAAGAATTTGCTTTTGATTGATACATAAGGCCACACTATTCGATATGCTCTCGAGCACTGTTTCGGTGATCACACAGCACTAGTTCTTGAAAAACAGCTTCCGTCTTGTGTGATGTTTACTTCGCGCGATGTCTATCAGATCATTGCCTCTACTGCCTCACGGAAGAAGATCACTGGTTGTCAGAAAACTAGAACAACGAATTGTCTGATATCACACAGAGTAACCTAGCGGCAGAGCATCTCTTTAATAAGGAATGGTCCTACTTCTAACATAGACCCGAGGGTGAAGATGTAGCCTCTCCTTTATGTGTGTGTATGTCCTCCGTATGTTCGGAGGGTTCCTATAATCCTATTTTGGCGCTCCAAGGTCCCAAGACTGGGCACATGTGCATCACCGTCTAAAGTCGACAAAAAAGAATTAACAGGACAACTGTCAGAACATGCCTCTCAACTCCTTGGGCGTTGCCCCAAAAAGATTTGAATTGTGCGCCATTGCGGCGACTATACAAGGCGTGCAATAGATGTGTTGACGGGAGGCGCATAAATCGAAGAATAAATCTGTAGCTTTGTCGGTATAATTGCGAATTTAGTGGCAATATATTTGGGATCCCTGACTAAACGATGGGTCTTTTCGGGCCCGAGGATCTGCCGGGGATCGTAACTTGTTGATTCCTTTCCAGTATCGACTCAGTCTGCATCTACGTCTATTGACGCTAAAAGAAACCCTCCAGAAACTTGAGGTTTGGACCTCCGTTCTCTGAAAGGTTTTCTTTTTCTAAGTCAGATTACTTAAATTTAATAATATTATCGAACACGACCAAAGGACTCTAATTGGGGTACGAGAAGGAAAGAAGTCTATGCTGTTGATAAACCCTTAACGAAAAGCAGCCAAGATATAACGCTCACAGTCCGTCGTGATAGAAGCAAGCTTCAATACGTTAGAGGTTTAGGGGGTCTTAGATAAGGAGTCTTGATAAGTCTAGTAGATATTATCGAGTGATGTCTTGAAGTAATATATAATTATAAGTATATAAGAAATATTATTTAAGTTGAGCATAAAGTCCTTATTTATCCGGGAACTTTGTCTTGCTATATAGTCCTTAATATTATATTAAATTTTTAAAGAGTCCCGGATTCCTTAGATCCTTATTCCTTGCTAATAGATTTATTAGGATTTATCACGTGACTTTTATATAATCTCGTTATATATTATTAGATTCTTTATAATATAGTATTTCTTATACTTAAGCTTTAAACTTTAATAATAATTTATAATATTATCTTTTTCTTAAACTAATAATATCTTATTATAATAAATAAAATAAAAAAATATTATTTATTTAATAATGACTTTTTTTTTTTTAATATATTTTTTAAGACTTAATATAAGACAAAAGAAAGAATTAAATTAATTTATAATATTAAAACTTATAATTTTAAGATATTATTTTATTTTTATTATAAAAAGAAAAACTATTAATATATTATTGATTTTGACTTATTTTTTTATTATATTAAATATATTTATTATAAATGTTTATATAATAATTTAATTAATGATTAAAATAAAAATATATTTCGAGAAAATAATTAAGTAATTATCGAATATTAAAAGAATACTTTAAAAGAATAAAAGAAGCACGTTATAGCTTAAGCTTAAAAAATTATAATTTATATAATTTATTTATAAAAATAATAATAATTCTTTTATTATAAAAAAGTCGAGATAATATATTATAGTTTTTATTTTTTAAATAAATTAAATATAATAAAGACTAAAGAATTAAAAAAAAAATATAAAATTATAAGATTTTTACTTTTATCTTTAATATCTTTAATTTTTTAAATATTTTTAATTTAAATAATTTTAATCTTAATTTAATTTTTTAAAAAACTTTAAATTTTTTTAATAAAACTCTTTAAGTTTTTTAAAGTAATTAAGATTTTTTTTTAGTTTTTAAATATTTTTTGATTATAAGTATTTTTTTTATTTAATTAAGTATTTAATTTTTTTTTTAAATATATTAATAATTAAAAATAATCTTAACTTTATATTTTTTTTATAAGTTTAATTATTAAACTTTTATAATTAATATAATAAATATATTAAAAAATATTAATTTAAAAAAAAATATATAAAATATTAAATATATTTTTATAGTTTTTAATAATTTAAATTTATAATTTATAAACTTAATTTTTTTATTAATTTTAAATAATTTTAATTTTTTATAATTTAATTTATTATTTAATTTTTTTTATTTTAATATTTTTTTTAAGTAAATAAATTTTTTTTTAAACTTAAGTTTTATATTATATTTTTAATTATAATATATTATTATATATTATATAATAAACTTAATATTTATAATTAATTTTTTATATAATATTT
>Ga0302221_10001998_pt1 | contig 12865 bp, 16 predicted proteins | sample II_Palsa_E2_1_FD_193517 | JGI IMG/M metagenome (GOLD analysis project Ga0302221, IMG submission 193517) | Peat permafrost microbial communities from Stordalen Mire near Abisko, Sweden - II_Palsa_E2_1 | ecosystem: Environmental > Terrestrial > Soil > Palsa > Peat permafrost | place: Sweden... | reverse complement strand
ATTTTTCGCATTTTTAAAAATAGTATAATCATTTCAATATTGATTAAATTAATACTCCAAAAAGTTCTGGATTCGTTTCGTTCCCTCTGCCAAATTAGTCAAAATATTTGAGGCTTTGCTGGTTTAATGTAGCCGGCTACGACATGGCAATCCGAAGTTACTTCCGACATCATGATCAGCGATCTGTCCGGTCTTTTGAGGGGCATTGCCGTTGTCAGTATTAAAATATTATTTTACTAATTTTACAATAACAAACATTTCATTTTCAAAAAAATATATTCCCGGATGGCTCAGATTTAAATGGCTTTTAATTTTACCAACTATTTATGAAATTTTTTTTTGCAGGCGCGTTTATTTTAATTATCTCCGCTTTTAATAGTATTTACGCGCAGCAATTTATCGACAGGGTAAATTTTTTTACGGATACATCGCTTATCAATGCAACGCTTACCCTGAATATTAAAAAAATACTGGCCGAAAAAGAAAAAGAAGGGTATATTTTTCCGGCAACATTTAGCTGTAAGATGGGCGATAGTTTAAATGTAAACGACCAGGTATCTGTAGAAGTAAGGGGTCATTTCAGGCGTACGTATTGCTATTTGCCGCCTCTCAAGCTTATTTATAAAAACAATCCTGCTGCTGCTTTTTACCGCCTTAAATCCCTTAAATTGGTTAATACATGTGTACCGACATTCTCGAACGATCAAAACCTGCTTAAGGAATTCCTCATTTATAAAATTTATAACCTTATAACTGATAAAAGCTTTCGTGTGCGCCTCCTGAATTTGAGTTACAAAGACAACAGCGGAAAGAAAAAAACAATTACCCAACATGCGTTCCTGATGGAAGATATAAAGGAGGTAGCTAAAAGAAACAACTGCGCAGACTGGACGGGAAAAAAATGTAACACTGAATCTACTGATCGGCGGCAAATGACAATTGTCGCTGTTTTTGAATATATGATCGGGAATACAGACTGGTCAGTTCCGGTAAATCATAACATAAAACTTATTCATGCTAATAATGATCCGATGTCCAGTCCTTTTGTAGTTCCCTATGATTTTGATTATTCGGGGTTTGTAAATACTTCTTATGCGGTCCCGGATGAAAGGCTCGGCATAGAAAGTGTGCGGGAAAGGGTTTACAGGGGTTTCCCCAGGACAATGGAAGAGTTAAGTGACGTATTGGATATTTTTAATAAGCAGAAAGCAAATATTTATGCCACTATAAATAGCTTAAATACACTTACCGCCGAAACAAAAAGCGGGATAATTGACTACCTTGATGATTTTTATAGAACAATAAACAATCCTTCGTCTGTAAAACGAACATTCATTACCAATGCGAGGGAGTAATAAAATATGCTCTATGCTGAAGTGTAACTTCTAAAACTTGCTGTACCAGGCCTGGCCCGGCCAGCAGTCCGGGTTTTATTATACCGTTGTAGATGCTATGTTAAAGTTTGGCTTTACTGCGAATGAAATTGGCAAGGTAGGCGGTGGCAATTTCTGCCGTCTATTTGATGCGGCCACGGCAGGGCATCATTGAGGAATTTGATTGCTTTTTCACCAATTTATTACCGGATTTAGCATTATGACAGATCAATTAGCCATTCCTCAAACCATCAGCAAATCAATTCGTCTCAACGCGTCATTGAACGTGGTATGGGAGGCGCTTACACAACCAGAACTGATGAAAAGCTGGATGTCTGATTCAGAAATTGAAATTGTTACCACCTGGGAAGTTGGCAGCCCGATTATTATAAACGTGCAAGCGGAATCCTATAAAACCGCTTTTACGAATACCGGTATAATTTTGCAGTTTTTGAAAGATCGGGTTTTGGAGTACAGCTATTTAAGTTCTTTGTCCCGGCTGCCTGATCAGGCCGAAAATTACACGCTCATCAGGTTTACTTTACAGCCGGAGGAGGATCATACGCTGCTGGAACTGAATTTGAGTAATTTCCCGACAGAAAGCCACTATAAACACATCGAATTTTACTGGACCATTACCCTTGAAGTATTAAAACGATTTGCAGAAGAAGGGCAGTGACGGTGGTAAAATTCGATATATACCGCACCAAAGCGGCACGGCCAGACATTTTTTAAATTTTCGGTGGAAATTAAATTTTAATAAATATTTATTGTTTATCAATAAATATTTATTTATAATTGCATTGAAATTTTAAAACAAAACTCAAATGGAAAAAACTAAACAAATTCTGAAAATCTTGAATGTGGTATCATGGATATTATTTGTTCTATTATCCATCCAGGCCGGCGCGTTTTTATTTAATGCCTTTTTTAGCCTGGCTATAAATCCGGTCGGGGCAAAATATTTTCAACGGGATATTGATTTATCAAACCTGTATGCATTTAGTACCTGGTCTTTTTTTGCAGAGACATTAATGATGGTCCTGGTGGCTGCAATTAAAGCGTATTTGTTTTATTTAATCATATTGATATTTAAAACACTAAATATGGTTAAGCCTTTTAGTACAGATGTTGAACGGTTTATTTTTAAAATGTCGTATGTTGCCTTATTGATCGGTGTGCTTTCCTTGTTGGGAATCCGATACAGTGAAAGGTTGATTCAGCAAGGAGTTAAATTGCCCGAAATGTACAAATATTTTGGTGGCGGCGATGTGTTTTTGATGATGGCCGCAATTCTGTTTGTAATTGCACAGGTCTTTAAAAGAGGTATCGAAATCCAATCCGAAAACGATTTAACCGTATAAATTATGCCGATTATAGTAAACCTTGACGTGATGATGGCCCGGCGAAAAATATCATTGAATGAACTTTCGGAAAAAGTGGATTTAACGTTGTCAAATCTTTCCATACTCAAAACCGGAAAAGCAAAAGCAATCCGGTTCAGTACGCTCGAATCTCTTTGCAAGGCACTGGATTGCCAACCAGGGGATTTGTTAGAATTCCAAAAAACAGAAGAATGAAGTTTACAAAAAGATACTTTCTTACATATGGTGCTATAATAAAAAAAATGCAACATTAAAATTTTTCCCTGGGATTTCAATCTTCAAATATTCCCCTTTTTCAACTCACTTACCGCATGGTCTGCTGCCCGTGCTGTAAGCGCCATGTACGAAAGTGAAGGGTTAACGCACGACGATGAAACCATGCAGGAGCCATCGGTTACAAAAACATTCTGCGCATCCCAAACCTGGTTCCATTTATTTAGCACCGAGGTTTTCGGATCATTACCCATCCGTGCCGAGCCCATCTCGTGTATTGCGCCCCCGGGAAATCCTGAATCGCGGAAAAACGACCCTACATTTTTGGCGCCAACGGCATTAAGCATTTCCACGGCATCATCCAGCATATCCTTCGCCATTTTTTGTTCGTTATCCCTAAACTCCACATCCATAGCCAATACATTAAGCCCCCATTTGTCTTTAGTATTCTTGTCGAGACTGATCTTATTTTCGTGATGAGGCAGCATTTCACCAAAACCTATAAAGCCCATACCCCATTCGCCGGGTTCCGTTAAGGCGTCTTTAAAATTCTTACCGATGTTCAGCTCTGCTATTTCCCGCGCCCAGTCACCGCGTCCGGCGCCGCCCTGGTAGCCAAATCCGCGCAGGTAATTCCTTTTATCGCCAAAGAGGTTACGGAACCGGGGGACATAAATTCCGGTTGGCCGCCTGCCAAAATAATACTTATCCTCAAAGCCATCAATAATTCCTGACGCGCCGCCGCTCATGTGGTGGTCCATAATGTTGTGCCCAAGTTCGCCGCTGCTGCTGCCCAAACCACCGGGCCATACATCGGTAGCCGAGTTCATCAGTATCCAGGCGCTGTTCAAGGTAGAGGCATTAACAAATATGATCTTAGCATAATATTCATAAGTCTGGTTGTTTTCCGCGTCGATGATTTCCACTCCTTTAGCCTTTTTGGTATCCTTATCATAAATGATCTGTTTTACTATAGACCACGGCCTGAGCGTTAAATTACCTGTAGCAACTGCCGCCGGCAAAGTAGATGATTGCGTACTGAAATAGCCGCCAAAGGGGCAACCCAGTATGCATTTGTCACGGTACTGGCAATTGGTACGCCCGGGCAAAGGCAGGGTAATATTTGCCGCACGGCCAATAATCATACGGCGGCTATCCTTATAATGTATTTTTATCCTGGCGGCAACCTGTTTTTCTACGCAATTCATTTCCATGGGCGGCATGTATTTCCCGTCAGGCAGTTGCGGCATTCCTTCCAGCGAACCGCTGATCCCGGCAAACTGTTCCACATGGTCATACCAGGGCGCCATGTCTTTATAGCGGATAGGCCAGTCTATTGCTATACCTTCCTTCAAATTTGCTTCGTAATCAAAATCGCTCCAGCGGTAGCTTTGCCTTCCCCACATCAATGAGCGGCCCCCAACGTGGTAACCCCGCATCCAGTTGAATTTCTTAATCTCCGTATAAGGACTTTCCTGCTCATTCACCCATAGATCAAGGCTCGCTTCGTCCATTGCATCATTGCGTGCCAGCACCGGGTATATTTTGTCAAGCGCCAGGGGTGTTTGGCCGCGATGTGGAAATTGCCATGGATCTTTTGTGGCATTTGTATAGCCTTTTACGTGTTCAATATTCCGGCCACGCTCCAGCAGTAATGTTTTTAAGCCCTTTTCGGTTAATTCTTTTGCTGCCCAGCCGCCTGATATACCCGAGCCAATCACAATGGCATCATAGGTATGGCCGGCGACAGCCTTGTTGTTGACATTTGTTGCAGTGTCTGACATCTTTAAAGTGATAATTTAAGTGAACACAAATAATTGGTTACGCGCCCGGACAGCTAAATCAAATATAGTAAATAATATAATTGGTTTTTGTATTATGCAGGCCCGAAATAATAGGGGTAATTTGTGCGCTGCTGTGGTTGCCGGTCTTCTTATACTTATACAAAAAGTTCGGGATCGGATTTGGTCCCACTCCCGGTAGCTGGTCAAGTCAGAAGATTTGAGGCTTTTTTGTTTTTGGACTTTTTTAAATTATATTTTAAATTAATTTGAGTTGTACGATTATAAACAAATTACTTTCCCTCATGGCGGTATCACCCAGGCAGGATATTTTATTTATGTTTGCGAAAACCCCAAAACAGACATTTTTGAACGATCACATTATTTCGGGCGGTATCCCAGCAAGAAAAAGAAGACTATGATACACATCTGACTTTTCGTACTGAGCGTAATACACTGGAGGCGAAACAATTCTTTAAAACAAGAATGGCCGTTACTTCTTTCGTCGGTAATGCGATGGAGCAAAACTACGACCCGGCGTATGCACATCTGATGTCGTAACTGTGGATGATGATCGATTTGATGCAGCGCAGCGCACCAGGAAGCTCGATGGCTACGATGCTGTACATATCGAAGAAGATGATTTGCCGGCTTTCAATAATTGTGTTACATTTGTTAAACAGGAGGTTTTATGAGAGCGTACAAAACTGTTTATAATTTTACCGCGTTGCTATCCTTGCTTCCTACCGAAAACGGTGGACACAAACGGCCTGTTTATAACCATTACCGACCTTCGTTTTCATTTAGTACCGTTAACCAGTTTTCCGGTGAGATCGCCTTTATTGTTCAGGAAGAACTAAAACCAGGAGGAACGGCGAGGATCGAAGTAAAACTGCTACCATCGCGCTATGTTCCGCTGAAGCTTAAAGGAGGTGATTCATTTGCTATCATGGAAGGTGACAGGGTGGTTGGAACTGGTGTAATTCAGGAAATTCGTGATGAACATCACATACCGGCTTCAATGGCAAATTAGCGGGGTGCACGATAAAAGAATATCAAAGCCCCAAGTCGAAAGATTTGAGGCTTTTTTTGTGATAGTTTGTGTGTGCAATGTGCGGTATACTATTTTAAATACTCAGTAAAAAAATCAATCGTGCGTTGCCAGGCAAGGTCGGCGGCGGCTTTGTCATAACGGGGTGTGGTATTGTTATGGAAGCCGTGGTTTACGTTATCGTAAATAAATGCCTGGTATTTTTTGCCGTTCGCTTTTAAAGCAGCTTCATAAGCAGGCCAGCCGCCGGTGATCCTGGTATCCAGCCCTGCATAATGCAGCATTAGTGGTGCGTTAATTTTTGGCACGTCCGCAGCATCAGGCTGTGCGCCGTAAAAAGGCACAGCAGCCGCAAGTTCGGGTATGCGGACAGCCATCATATTGGCTATGCCGCCGCCATAACAAAAGCCCACAACGCCTACCTTGCCATTACAATCTTTGTTATCTTTAAGATAATAGAATGCGTCTATAAAATCCTGCTCCATTTCGCCTTTGTCGCGTTTACTTTGCATGTCGCGCCCTGCGTCATCATTGCCGGGGTAGCCGCCCAGGGGAGTAAGGGCATCGGGCGCCAGCGTAATAAATCCTGCCAGGGCGGCCCTCCTGGCCACATCTTCAATGTAAGGGTTCAAGCCCCGGTTTTCATGTACCACTACTATGCCCCCAAGTTTCCCCCTGGCATCTATTGGTTTTGACAGCAATGCTTTGATAGTGCCGCCGCCTTTTGGCGAGGAATAAGTGATGTATTCCGATTTTAAGCGGGGATCATCCGGCTTTATCTGCACGTTCCCTTTGTAATCGGGCATCAGGAAACTCAATAGCGCGGGTACGGTTAACGCGCCAACTGCATAAGCAGATAGCTTTTGCACAAATTCACGCCGGTCAAGCCGGTTGTGGGCATAGTCATCATACAGGTCAAACACTTCCTGCTTAATGTCTTCTTTGTTGATCTGGCTCATAGTAAAGGTTTTATTCAAATGTAATAATTCAGGGTAACTACCTGCTTGTCAAATCGTAACAGTTTCGTTACGTGAAAAGTTTAGCGGTGTCCCCAGCTATGGGGATAATGTATGCTATATTGCTTTACCCGCAGTGATAAAGTTGAAAAGCCACTCCTTAATAACTATATCCCAACCCTGGGAGCACCTGGCATAACACTCCAGTTCAGGAACAAGACCTTCATGAGTAAATTTAAGCACAGTGATATCACCTTTAGGGGCTATCTCAAAAACCATTTTTGTGTTTGTCCATTCACCCTTATTTTTTTCGAGCCAGTTAAGATGACTGTCTGTCACTATCCATACAACCTTCTTTCCGGGTACAGCTTCAATCAATTTCTGTTTTGAATAATGCGCGCCGGAATGTTGAATAACAAATTCTTCATTCAATTTTGTGCTGCTTCCTTCAAGGTCATTGCCACCCCACCATTTTGCCACATCCTCCGTGATAGTTTTGAAAACATCCTGGGTGGATTTTTCAAGCTCAATCGTTGCTGTAAAATCTTTCTTTTCCATTTGATTACTTATATCGGTTTTCTCTTCAAAGTTTAATTGCTTTGAGCAATAAAGTTGTAAAAAAGCTCTTTAATAGTCATATCACATATCTGAACTAATCTGTCAGATTCATTCTCAGGAACAATACCATCATAGGTAAATTTGAGCAGGGTATTACCGCCTTTGGGTGTTAATTCAAAAATAAACTTTATGCCGGTCCAATCATACTTGTCTGCTTTGCGTATGCTTTCGGTTGTAACCCATACAACTTTTTTATTTGGCACAAATTCAACCACTTTATTTTTTGAATAATGCGCATCTCCCGCTCTAAATACAAAGTCGGTATTGAGTTTGATGCTTTCTCCTTCGAATCCTTCAGGCCACCATTTTGAAAGATTAATGACATGATTAAAAACATCATCCGGAGATTTTGCGACCTCAATTTCCACTGTATAATTTGCTGCTTTGTAATTTTTGTTTGTCATTTTCGTGCATACTTTAAAGATTAAGATGGGTCAATCATTTATTTTATTGGTCCCGGTCGTCTTTTGGTGTGCTTGGCAAGCCTCGTTTTTCTGTTAACAACTTGAACAAGCTTTCCCCGATAAAGAAATTCCAACCTTTTTTACAATTTTCAAAACACTCTATTTCGGGCACCAGACCCACGTGTGTCATCGTTATTTCCGTAGCCTTACCGATAGTCGCGATATCCCAAACTACCTGGGTATCGTTCCATTCCTTTTTATCAGCAAGCCAATCCAGGTTGCAGTCGGTAACCAGCCACACCGCTTTCTTCTGGGACGCCAATTCAACAATTTTAAAATCCACGAATGTCCCGCCGAATTGAATAGAAAATACATCGTCCGGGCTTTTTGCGCTGCCTTTAAAATTTTCATTCCACCACCCGGGCACGTTGGCGATAGCATCAAATGCTTCGGCGGGGGTTTGATCCACCATTATTGTAACGGCGAAATCAGATGTTGTCATAGTCTTCATTTTTAGTTTGGTAATTTAGTTTATACTCATGATTTGGCCTACCTGTGTTTTCAATGGGATTACTATTCCCGCAGCAGCCTTGGGTGTGTCAGGCAGGCCTTTTTAGTTAATCGACGCTTGCCTGACAAAGTTTTGTAAGTGCTCCAATAGCCCCGGTTCGTTATTCAGCAGCATATAATAATCGCCCCTGGGCTTTCCCACCTCGCCATTATAAAGTTTAACCGAGTAAGCCGAAAGTACTTGCTCCACCTTGGTTTGCTTCACATCCAGCAGCAGCAGATCGCCGCTCATTTCCGTCGATAACTGGTCCCGGGCATAGATTTTACCCTTGCATATCTTGCCGTCACTCTCCAGCCAGGCGTGGATACCCGCGCCCGGCAAACCCTGTTCTTTTTCCAGATAGGCGAGCAGACTTTCCTGGAAGTAAAAGCTCCAGCCCTTTGTACAGTCGTTAAAACATTCCTTATCTGGTGTTAGGCCCTCATGCGTTATATCGATGACGGTTTGGTCGCCCACGCTGCCAAACCGGAAGATAATCCTGGTGCCATTCCACTCTTTTGTGTCTTCCAGCAGGTCAAGGTAACTGTCCGTCACCGCCCATATGATACGGTCACGGCTAAGTTCCGACAGGTGGAACTTTCCCCACGTCTTGCCGAAATGAACTGTGAATTCGTCTCCCCGTTTTTTTGCAGTGCCATTCACTTCCTGCGCCCACCAGCCTGATACATTACTAATGGCTTTGATGGCCTGTTCGGCTGTCGTATTAACCTTAAGCTGAACATGATAGTCAAGTTTATCCATAAAATGATTTATTAAATTATCGCGTTCGTTTATGCCATCTATAGACGACAGCCGAAATTTTATTTTTTTTTGTCTTAGCAGGCTCTGGCTGATTTCAAAAACCTTTTTATTGCGGAACGCCAGCGTGTTCAGTTAGCAGTTTAAATAAACTTCCTTTGAAATATTTGTTCCAGCCTGCTTCGCAACCCTCATAACATTCTATCGCGGGCACCAGGCCGACATGTGTCATGGTCACCTGTGTCTCATCGCCCAAAGGTGAAATTTCAAACACGACGGTGGTTCCGTTCCACTCAGTTTTGTCTTTCAGCCATGGCAGGTAGCAATCTGTTACCAGCCATGCGATTTTTTCACCAGAAATGCTTTCGGTAACTTTAAAAGTTACGAAGGTTCCGTTGCTGAAGTGAACGGTAAAAACGTCATTTAATTTTTCGGCGCTGCCTTCGATGTTTTTTGCCCACCATTCATTAACCCGGTTGATGCCTTCGAACGCCTCATCGGGCGTAAAGCCTGCAGCTATGCTGCTCTGATAATTTTGCTGATTCATTTTGATTGATTTTTTAAAGTGTTTTGTAATAAATTTTCAGTTTGGTAATTTGTTATTTAATAAATTTTCCAGGTTTTTCAGTTTCGATGTCCAGAACTGGTCAAAGTACTTTAGCCACTCATGCAAGGCATTGAACCCATCCTGTTTCAGTGTGCAATGCCGTTCACGACCGATGTCCTGTATAGAAATAAACCCTGCGCCATACAGTATTTTAATGTGTTTTGAAACCGCAGGACGGCTCATGTCGAAATTTTCGGCAAGGCTGTTGATGGTTAAACTGTGCTTCGAGAGCAACATCAGCATTTGCCGCCTGCCCGGGTCGGCAATTACCTGGAATGCGTCAAGCGTTGGTGTTGCCATGGTCTGCAGCATTTAATTGTTTAGCGATCTTATGCATGTTTTCAAGCCAGCCAACATTCATGGCATTGAAAATGCCTATGTTTTCCAGTATTGCAAAGTCGCCATGATCGAGTAAAAGCTCCGTGCCTTTATTTTTTGGCTGTAATTCCCACCTCACTACCGAATCAACATTGATGGTGCCGTCGCCGGGGCCGAGCTTCCATGAATAGGAGAGCTTTTCGAAGGGCAATATCTCCAATACCTTGCAGTAGACAATCCCGTCAAAATCGAGACTTGGCACCGGGTTTATCCTGAAAGTGAATTCGTGCCCTTTGACCGGCTGAAAATCGCTTTTCATCAGCCATAGTTCCATCAACTCTGCGTTGGTGAGGTATTCCCAAACCGCCTCCGGCGGATGCGGGAAAAATAATTGGTGTTTAATGTGTGCTGCCATAATTCGTAACTTTTAAGTTACTCAAATGTATAGGTAACTTTTGAGTTACGCAAATTTTTTTTAAAAAAAATTATATTCCGGCTCGCTGTCCGAAGTTGCAACTTCGGATGATTGTGCCTGTAGAGTCAGGCTACAGTGATTAAAGCGTTAATTCGCCAGAAAGTTCGACAGTTCCCCATATGGGCATACAGCGAGGGGTATTCTGCGAGATATCCTGCGGTGACGGAAGCCTGTTACGGGACAATATTCCTCCTGATTTGAATTTTGTAATTTGTATTTCGGCACAAAATATCATACATTAGTACACTGATTTTCAACATGTCACGATTGATCTCCAAACTTCAGTACAGAAACTTTGGACCCGGCGAGTTTGCTGATGAAAAGCCGCGCACGCTGGAGGAAGTTATTGGCCTGATACAAAATTTCCCGGATGAAAAAGTTGCAGCAGATGACCCTGATGACCCCGCAGTTGTAATAGCAGACAGTAACGGAAATTACCTCCGGCTTGATATTCGCAGTAAAGAAATGTTTGACCTTCGATATTTTGCTGCAGGAAATAAATATTTTATTTATAGTTCGGTCTCCTTTGAAACCGCCGTTGATAAGGTTAAACAATTCTTTTCCGGGGAAGTTGACTTACATGATTTTTTCAGGGAATCGTTCGATCCCGAAGTAAAAAAACACTTCATAACTCAGCCTGATGAGTATCGCCTCGAGTTTAAAGATGTTGTGTTATGTTCCTTTGGCTGGTTGGTTTATTTCCTGTTTTTTTTTGGCCTTACACTTTATTTCGCTTTTATGCCGAAGGCCCCGGTTGTTTTATGCTTTATCGCTTTTTCGTTATTGCTTACATCATTGCCGGGCTGGGTTTTAGTCCATATTTATTCCAATTACACAAAAAAAAGAAACCAATACCTTAAAATTTCGAAGAGCAATGACGTTTTTTTGTTTGGTGACAGTGCCGGTCAGATCAATACCTACCGCAAAAGCGATGTTGCCGCAGTTAATTTTTACGTGGATCTCAATCGCGTGCATAGCCCCAATAAATTTGCGCTTTACGAGGTGCTGTTTAAAAATAGCACTTCCATAACGTTTACCAATGCGCTTATATCACCTGTAGATTTTGAAAAGGGCATAGGATCGCCCCTCCAGACAAGCAGCCGAAGCCCGCTAAAGCTGACATGGGCGGCGCCTTAAAAAGGGTAGCCCGGACTTGCAGCTTATTATTTATCTTCTGTGATCTTGGTAACCTGGATAGTATCGTTGGTCAGGGTACCATCAACCGAAACGTTTTCACCGGCATATTTTAAAACGGCCTTTTGGTTGGCTATCTTATATATCTTTCCGTCAACAACCAAAACGGCATAAGCGCCTGCTTTAAGGCATTTTTTTACACAGGCAACGCGTGAATCCAGCGGCGACATCTGCGTTTTGCTTAACGCGCAGGTCGAATCTTCGATAACGCCCTTCAGGTGAACGTCGTCACCTTTAAATACAAATGATGCGCTGATCAATAAAACCAAAGCACCTGACAATAAATACTTTTTCATGGTTAGCGGTTTAAAATTGGATATGTAAATATAAAAAAAATCAGGCAAGTGTGCATCGTAGAAAATATTTTTTGGGTTGGGGGAGGGGGAGCATTTGGATATGCGGCATGGGGTGCTTTGCGATAGACCAACGCGGGGACAAAAGCGATCCTCACCCCAATGACCTAATGACTAATTAATGTCGTTTACTTAAGGGTGATACTTATTTTTATAAATCGTTTTTTACTGCAGATATATAGGTCTCCTTTGCAAATGTAGCGCTACACGTGCTACACCCGGCTACAAGGCGATACACGGCTGATAATTAACAACTTAACCACTGACAATATTTTGACAGTGACAAAATATTGTCAGTGGTTTTCACGGAAATTAAGAATTTATGGCATTTTAAGACAGCTTTTAAGCCATCTTCCCATCACAACCGCAGTATTTTAAACCAGCATCTGTGTAAGCTTTTAAAATAGCTGATCGCAAAGGGTTAAAAATTGCTAAAACTATTTTTTCTTTCGGGCTAACTCTCATCACAACTTACAGCGCATACCTGTCAGCGGGGCAGTATCCCACCTCCTTTGGCCGACCCGGATACTCGCGCCAGATTGAGGGCGGTTACTGTTGCAAGGCCGATCCCATGCAATTCGAAATTAATATTAAGCATCATTGCCGCTGCAATTTCACGTGGGATAAATACAGGATTTATTCTTCCGGATTCATATCCAACCATGACTTCGTTTACAGCGCCAATATATGCGTTAGCAGATATTTTTTGTGCTTCTTCCCGGCTTATTGTTCTTTTTAATTTAGCAGAATAAGTAGGCATACCGACTTCCAAGTTAAATTTGATTGGTCCATCAGGTATTAGCCCTATTGTAATTCCTTTTATACCTG
>Ga0302221_10001997_pt1 | contig 12867 bp, 5 predicted proteins | sample II_Palsa_E2_1_FD_193517 | JGI IMG/M metagenome (GOLD analysis project Ga0302221, IMG submission 193517) | Peat permafrost microbial communities from Stordalen Mire near Abisko, Sweden - II_Palsa_E2_1 | ecosystem: Environmental > Terrestrial > Soil > Palsa > Peat permafrost | place: Sweden... | reverse complement strand
TTTAGTTGTTTCTTTTGTCATTGCTTTATACCTACATATGCGTTTACTTATTGCTTGCTTGCTTGGTATCCGAGAGACGTTCTTGTAGGGCCTTTTCTTCTGGCTGAGGTTCGCCCCCCTACACTATCCCTTTAACTAGTAAGACATTGCTTATGCTAGGCCTTATAGCTAAGTAATATATACTTGCTTAGCTATTTTAGCTATAATACTTGGTGTAAGCAATGTCTTATTAGTTAAAGGGATAAGGGTAATTGCTATAAGGGTAATTACTATAAGAGTGATTGCTATAAGGGTAACTACTATAAGGGTAACTGCTATAAGGGTGATTACTATAAGGGTAATTGCTATAGGGGTAACTATTATAAGGGTAATTGCTATAAGGGTAACTATTATAAGGGTAACTGCTATAAAAGTGACTGCTATAGGGGTAATTGCTATAAGAGTGACTGCTATAAGGGTGACTACTATAAGGATAATTACTATAAGGGTGATTGCTATAAAAGTAATTGCTATAAGAGTAAAGCTTGAGGATTTTGAAGATATACTTTATGCTTGCTAGCTATAAGAGTGTTAAAATAGCTAATTGCTATATAACCCAATTCTCGGGCTTATTTTAAACTATCCTCTAAAACTGCCCTTCAAAACTGGCCTTTAAAACTAATCCTCAATTGCTAATTAATTACCCCACTTGCCAATTAACTGCTAAGCAGCTGCTAATAGCACTATATAAGGCTATATAACCAAACAAAAAATCAATTAATTACCCTACTTGCCAATTAACTGCCAAGCAGCTGCCAATAGCACCAAGCAGGTGCTAATAGCATGTGCGCTTAAGCGAAAAATCGTTAGCATGTTTTTTTTTTCCTGATGTAGTATAAAGGTTAATAAAGTAAAGAGATAAGTAGCATTAATAATAACATATTACAACAATCGAGCATTAAAGTGCAAGTTCTTTAAGAGCTAGCACTTTATAACCTTTGTCCCTTGCTCCTTCGACTTATACTAATATTAAAGATTACTATAATGCTCTTTTTAAAGACTATTTGCTAGCTTATACCTTATAAAATATAAGTTTAACTAAATACTAGCAAATATAAAACTAAATAAATAAAATAGTTAATTCTTTAATCCTCTTAACAACTATAATAAAGCTTGTTAAAAATAAGGAAAACTTTCTTTAAGCGGTTATACAAGTATTAAAGCAATAGTTTGCCCCAACTAATACTAGCACGCTTATTATAATAAGATAAGAGTATTATATTATCTTTAAGCAAGCTAAGTAAGGAAATATTAACTTGGTGCGCTAATAAGTAAAATAGTATAAGGCTTATTAGAAGGCTAAAGCTCTTAAGCTAGTTAATATTAAAGGAGCAATTATAGCAAAGGACTTTTTAACTACAATTTTAAGGAAAATAGCCTTTATTTAAGCAAGCGCTAAACTATCAAATTTAATTAAATAAGATAAGCTTAGCAAAGAGTATATAATACTTGAGGAGTATAATATTATATTCTTAGCTATAGCTTTAAAAGATTTTACTATAAAAAGCACTAAAACGCTAAATATCTTTGCTACTTTTAGCAGCTACTTGGACTTTTAATTAAAGCAAGAAAATTTTACTAAAAATACTTAAAATTACTTATGCCTTTATTAAAGCGTTAAAGCTTAAAAACATTAATAGAAGCTAAAAATATATAAAGTTTTAAAATTTGCAATTACTAAATTAACTAATAAGCCGATCTTTTAATAACTAATAGCTAAATAATGCGAGAATGCTAAGAAAAAGCTTTAAGAATTGCGCTAAAAAAAAGCTTAAAAGCAAAGCTCGAGAAATAATATAAAGCTAAAATTATAGCAAAAGCGTCCTTTAGCTCGAAAAAGGACTAAAGATTAGCTAAGCCGAAGTTTTTAAGAAATGTTAATATAATATTTATAAACTTACTTCTCTTAACTTAGTTACTAGGCGTAAAGTTATATGCTATGCTCGATTTTGCTAAATATCTTTTATCGGCGAGTACCTTATTAGACAATTATCAAGCTATATACTTAGTAAATAATAAGGACTTGCTTAAACTTGGGTTATTTGTTAAGGCCTCTTATAATAAGTATATTGAAGCCGGATTTTCGAGCCTCCCGATCTTAGGACATAGCATTAAAGTGATTAAAAGGGCTTTAAATAGCACTAGTAGCTTTAGCTTAGCAAATTTAATTTTAAATAATATTATAGTTATAAAGGGTTTTTATATTAATATAATATTAAAAGCTCGATTACATAAAGCAAGAGTCTAATATTATAAATTAGATTACTTACTTCGATTTAGAAAAAAGGGGGAAAGCGTTATATTAAAGCAATTAAAGCATATATGCAATTTAGTATTCCTTAAATATAAGCTACTCTTTATTTACTTAAAAGTTTTACCCGAGATTTTAACAAGTATAAAAGGAATCTTAATATTTCTAACAATTAAATAAAGTGTTAAAAAGAGGTTTTAATATACTTAAAACTTCTTTAACTTAAAAAGTAATTTAAAAGAAATATAATATATACAAGCAAGGCACTTAAGCTTAAAAGCTTTATAATCACTTATTAAAAATGCAAAGGATATAATTATTAATAGCATAGTAAGAGTAAAGTGCATATATTATATAATTACTTATATAATAAAAGTTGTCTTATAATAAGCTTCCGAGAAAAAGTCTTTAAAGCTATTTTTTAAGATTTTATAAGACTTATTCGATTTCTCGGAAGGCTATAACAAAGCTTAATAGCTATTAATAATTAAGAACAAGTATAATAAGAAGCTCTTTAGCTTTATTCTTATAAGCAAGTTTATAATAAAAGTGTTTAATATACTCTAAGACTTTAATTATTAGGTAAAAAGGCAATATAATCTTACAATTTATAAAATAAGGTATAATAATAACACTTTAGTAATTGCAATTAAAAGAAAAATAACTTATAAGATTTAAATAAAAGAAAAAGGTATTAAACTCGAGCTTATACTTACTTATACTTATAAGCTTAATAAAGGCTTTAAGCGCGCAAGATAAGAAGCTATTAATAAGTCGATTAAAATGTGCTTTAAAGCTAAACTTCTAAAAAACCTTTAACTAAAAATAATACTTACTATTATATTTTTGTATAATAAGAGCCCCTTTTACGCGTATAATATATATATACTTAATAAGATTCTTGATATTTAATTCCGAAATTACTTTAAATAATATAATCCGGCGCTTATTACGCGCTTAATAACTAATCTTCGACTTAATTAAAGTAAGATTTATATATATAAAGCTTATATATATCTAATAATTAAAGAATATAAAGCTAAGAAGCAAAAGAGAGCTTTTAAAGTTAGTCTTTATAAGTATATTAAATATCTAATTAAATATATAGCTTTTAATATATATAAAATTTAAGTTCTTGCGCGCGAGAGGGCTATTATTACACAAAATATAACTTTCGACAAAGATATTCTCAATTTTAAAAAGTTTAAGCAAGTAAAAGGCTAACTAATTGCAATTACATAGCAAGTAATTAAACTAATCGAGGAAAAGGAGACTTAAAGTATTAAGTCGATTTTTAAAAATATTAAATTATAAATTAATAACTTATTTAAGCAAATTAAAGAGTCGCTTATTATAAGAAGTAAGCTAAAGCTCCCGGTTAAGGTCTTAAGCGGCTAAGACTTAAGGGTAAAAAGCTTTATATTTATAAAACTTGCAAAAGGATTTAGACTCTTATCTTTAAAACTTACTTTAAAGCTTAAAAGCATATTAAGTTTAGCTAAAAGTAAAGTGGATTATATTAAGCTAATTAATATGCTTAGCACTTTAAATAAAGAGGCTATTAAGCTTTTAAACCTTATTAAAAAAGTATATTTATTTGAAATAAGGGGGGAAAGGACTTTATTAATAGATTTATTATATAATTTAGCTTTAAGTAATTTAAAGAAATTTAAAAAATCTCTTAAGCTAATTCTAGTTAATCTATTATAAGATTTAGCTTTAAGTAATCCGGAGAAATTTAAAAAGCCTTTTACTTATACTTTAAGTAATTTAATTTTTTTTTTAAAAAAAACTTATAATAAAGCCGAAATGCAAATAAGAGTATAAGATATAAGTTTAAAGTCGAGTAAGCAAGAGAATTTAAAAAAAGTAGCCTAATAACAACAAATGCAATTATAATAAAGCTATACTTAATAGCAATTAAGTATATATAACTTTAAATGCATTATTAGTTATTATAACAAAATTAGATAATACCGATTACCTCGAATCTTTCTTTAATATGCTATAGCCTAATTAGCTAAGCAAATTAAATAATAAAAACGAGGAAAAGTATAAAATAATGCATATAATAATTGCGGTATTAGTTTTTTTAAAAGAGCTTAAAGGGGGGACTACCTTTTAAGGGCAAAGTACTTTATATTTATTAAAGCAAGCTTCTAAAAGCATTAAAGTCTTAAAATAATTTAAAAAAAACATTTACTTAGCGCTTTATTTCGATAAGATATAAAGCTTAAGCTAAGGAACTTTAAATTTAAAGATTGTTAAAGGGTTATCTTATATAGCGAAACTATAGCTTACTTAATCTTATTAAAGTAAGTATTTATATATAAAGTAAATTTTAATAGCTATTTAACTAAGTATTAATCGAGGATAATTATAAGGGGAGATTTTTAAAAAGAGGAGTTGATCTTATTAACTTATATAGTAATACTTATAACACGCTTATTTAAAATTGCTATAGCTATTATAACTTTCTTCGATTTAAAGATTAAGTAATTTAATATAGTTAATACCTTTATTAACGCAAAAGGGCTAATTAGAAGCTTACTAGTAATATGCTAACTTCTTAACAGCTTTAAAGTGCTAAAAATATACGCTAAAATCAATTAAGCTTTATATAAGCTTAAAGACTTTTTAGTATTATAATATAAAAAGTTTATAAGCACTTTTACTAAGATTAGGCTTATTATATATAAAGAAGAGCTATGCATTTTTATAAACTTAAAGTATAAAGTTTTTGTCTTATTTTATATTAATAACATTTAAGTGATATTTTATAAGTGCAATAAAGCATTAGCTAAAAAGATTGTCCGGCAAATTAAAGCAGCATATAATCTTTACTTAATAAAAGACATAGAATAGTTTTTAAGGGTTTAAGTAATTCGGGATAAAGCTACTTGTAAAATTTAGTTTATATATAACACATATATTAAAAAGATTATAAAGAAGTTTCAACTAATTAATAAAAAGTATATAAGCACCCCTTTCTTAATTTTAAAGCTTAAAAAGTATATAAAATAAGCTCCTTTTAAGCAAATTAAAGAATATTAAAAGAAGGTTAATTTTATGCTTTATATTACAATTATAATTAAGCTAAAAATAATATACGCCGCTTCTTTATTTTCGCAATTTTTAATAAACCTTAAGCTTAAGCACATCTTAGCTATTAATTAAGCGATTAAATACTTGTATAAAACGCGATTTTTAAAGATTTAATACTCGAACAAGTATTAAGATATTAATCTAATAATTGCCTTTAATGCTTTATATACCGATAATATCGATACTCGACAATCTTTGAAAAGATATATTATATTTTTATTTAAAGGGCCGGTTATATAAAAAGCAACTCGTTAATCGACAATTATTACCTTAACAATTAAAGCAAAGTTACTTGCTATCGAGTATATAGCAAAGGAAACTATAGCTCTTTAATGCTTTTTTAAAGATATTAAACTCGATTTAAGGGAGCTATAAATAATCTTTTATAATAACTAGCAAACAATTAAGCTTATAATAAGAGAAAGCAAGAGAATTATTACTAAGTTATACTATATTAACATTTAAAATATATAGCTATGCTAAAAGTATGCTAAAAGTATATTTTAAGTAATATATCTCCTTATAAAAGAGATACTAGTAAATAGCTTAACTAAAAGCTTATAGCAATATAAGTTCGAATACTTCCGATTATTATTAAACTTGTAAGACTTGTATAAAAAGCTCGAAGATGTAAAATAGCAAGGAAATATAATTTCTTTTATTTATAGTTCCTTTAATTTATTTTTAAATATTAATAAGACTTGTTTATTTATAAAAAAAGCATAATATAAAGTAAGCAATAATCTTAAGCTAGTACTTTAAATTTTAGAGCTTATCTAATTAACTTATCTACTAATTAGCTAAGCAACGCTTTAATATAAGTATAATATATAGCGACACTATTAACTAATTCTTTTTTATCTTTATCTATATCCTATTTTACTTTTAATTATCTTCTTTATTACTTTTAAGAAGCATATAAATTATAGTTTTAAGTGCTTTTAACTGCTAAAAGAACTAATTAATAAGCTATATTAAGCTCGAATATAAAAAAGAGACTTATACAAGCCAAAGCACTAGCGACTAGCGCGTTAATAAGCTGTTAAGCTATAGCAATAGCAATAAGAGGAACAAAAACACATATATAATTAAATATATAATATTAGCAACACGCGTTTTTAGTAATAATATTATAATATTAACTATTTAATCGGCTAGCAAGAGCGCTTTTAATACATTTAAGGCAAGAAACCGGTTATAAAGCTCTTTAAAAAGGGCAGGAAGCAAAGCGAGGTATTCGAGTAACAAAAACTATAAAGGAATCCGCAAGAGAACTTGTAAAAGAGGGTAAAAGTGAGCATATAAAGGAAAGTGAAGCTAATAAATTAGAGATATTAATTTAAGCACAACGACTATAGCAGCATAAAGCTAGAGTTAATAGACTAGCACTTATAGTATAATGCTATAAAAGTTAAACGCGTTTTTATAATGCGTATACGTGTAAAAAAAATAAACTTATTACAAGTTGCTTTATAGCTTGCGCCTTTGCAAGTATAATAGCGCAAGATACTTTAAATGCTCTCTTAAAAAGCCCGGCTATAATAAAAGTGTAAAGCAAAGAGCAAGTGTTATTATTAATATTGTTAATTAATTAAAAAGAAGCTTTTTAAGCGTAAGAAGGAAAGTATATATAAGGCTAAAGAGCAAGTAATTAATTGTTTGCTAAATTGCACGCTAACCTGATCGGGGTTTGCGTATTATACTAGCTATAAGACAAGCTGCGCTAAGATATTAGGGTAGCTAATTAAAAGGTAAGCAATCAATTAGCTATTGCTTAGCTCGACTAAGGGGTATATTGCACTTGTAAGTAAATGCTTTAAGCTTGCGCTTAAGCGCGCACCCAGGCATATAGTGCTCACGTAATTAGCCGCTCTTAGCGTATATATAAAGGAAGCTCAACTTCCTATATTCTAGCTTTTAAATTAAACAATTCTACAATTAATATTTTGTCCCCTCACTTTGCACTATACGCGACATATAGCGCAAAGGGAATATAAGCTAGTTAAAGAAGTGGGATAAACTATATAAACCAGTTAATATAAATATAGAATTATATGTTTTAGCACTTCTTTATAGTAATATAAACTTTTGCGCAACTTTTATTAAACTATACTTTACTTTAATTACACAAATTAAGGGTATTAAAGCAAAACCTGCAAGTAAACCTAGCAAGGAACCTGCTAATAAACATAATAAAAAGCTTGCAAACTTACTAGTAAAGTATAGTAAAGGATAACTTTGCAAGAACCCCAAAATTATAGTATTCTTGCAAGACAATGCTTAGTTTTAGTCCTCCCGCCAATTAAAAGTTTTAAGCTTACTAGAAAAGGGTATTTTTAAAGTGGCAAATAATATATTAAAGGGAATATGCATCTTCAATTTTAGATTTGTTAGTAAAGTAAAAAGTAAGGGTATTACTAAGGAATTTATAAAATCGAGGCTTATTATATAAGCTTATAACAACAATAAAAAACGCTTTATATTAACGCAATTACTTATAATCTAACAAATTAGCTAAAGAATTATCCTTTGCATTGCTATAATAAGTATAGCAACTGCGAAACTTATAAGACTATACTTACACAACATCTTTTAAGCTTATATACAATTTACAACTATATTAAATTGCGATTTCTTTATTAACCTATTAAAGGAACTAGCTGCATATCTTAATCTTCGGGAAAGAATAGTTTTTAAGGTTATAAAGCCTTTATATAGCGTTTTTAAAGCTAGAAACCACTAGTTTAAAACTTATTACTCTTATTATATTAAGGAACTATTTATGAATTAGTTTATATATAATCCTTGCCTTCTTTATAGCAAACAAATTTTTAGTGTTATTAGCTTATAAACTAATAATACAATTTTTGTGAAAGATAAAGGTTTTGCTAAAAAAGAACAAGTAAAGCTAAAGAAGGCCAAGTTTATAGCTAAGGAACACGAATACCTTGCTTATAACTATAACTTAAAGTTTAATAGAGGTATTATATACCTTAAAAACAATAATAGCAATATTACCCTTATATAAGAGCATTAATACAAAAACTTTAAGCTAATATATAACAAGAATGCTATTACAACTAATAATAGAGGGACTATGTGCTAAAACCTCTCTATTAAGGACTAATATATTGCTTAGCGCGCTAAAGGTGTATATATTGCATTAGTTTATCAACTAAAAGCTATATATAACTTATCTATAGTGGCATAAGCTATAAAATTGGCTAAAAAGGATATAAAAGCTCTTTACAAACACATTTAGTAGCAAATTGAAAATGCTATAAAAGGACCATGTTTTGTGAAGCTAGACAAGGGAACTTTACAATTGCTTATTTTTATAAATGCCTCTTTTGCAAACAACAAAGACTTCTCCTTGCAAATCGGGTATATATTAGTTATAATAGATATTAAAAGATGTATTAATATATTGCATTAGTCATTTACTAAGTGTAAAAGGGTCACTAAGAGCGTCTTAGCCTTTAAACTTAATATAATAGTATATAATAGTATATAGCTTTGATATAAGTACTTTAGTTAAGTTAACAATTAATAAAGTAAGAGCTTGCGGCATTGCTCACTGTACACTTAAGCGAAATTTAGCGATAATAACCCCTCTTTCCCTTTGTAATTTATAAACACAATGACTATAATTTAATCTCTTAGTAAAAAATTTTTAATCTATTATGTTTTCTTCGTGTTATAACAATATTTTTAAAGGAATATATCATTTGCAAAGGCCGATTATAAAGGGTTGTTTAGAGGTGGTTATCGCTAAATTTCGCTTAGGTGTACAGTGAGCAATGCCGCAAGCTCTTACTACGAATTAATTTACTACTAGTCCTTTGTACAAATTCCAAGTCACTATACAAATGCCTTATCAAATTAAGTATTACACAAGAAAAACAACTAATAATCGATGTTATATGCCTTTGCTAAGCATATAAACAATAAGAAATTATAGAAGTGAAGTAGATTAAAGGTAATTCGAATCTTGCCGATACTATAACAAAATCGAAGTCGAAGTCCTTAAATGCCCTTAAACAACTAACTGATATAAATACACTATAATTAAATGTAAAAGAATAAGTTAAATGCAATTAAAGGGATAAAAATAGTATACACATAGAGTATTAAGGGCATATTAAGGAACATACAAGCGTACAAGAATATATATATAAGAGGAATATAGATGGGCTAGGCCTAATTAGGCAACTTGTATGCTTTTAAGAGAAATGGCATTTTTGAGCACTTTTAAAGTGGCTCTAGTGTTAGTATATTTGCATTCACTAGTTTAAGTCACGTGACCTTATGTCATGTGACAGCACTAGTCCAAATTAGGTGGCCGAGGAAGTATATCGACACTATAGTGTTGATATCCTTCTTTAATTAATAAACCACCTACTTACGCAATTGCATATCACAAATATATGCTAAGCTACGCGTTATAGGTGGACCGACAATTACCTTTAATTCAGTGTTAGTTTGTTGTGCTAAGTTATAATAAGGGTTTTAGTAATATTAAACAAGCTTTAAGTTTATATCAATTAATAATTTTTATTATTAGTCTTACGCAGCTATAATTATCTGCTTGGTCTACTAATATAATAAGCAAGGGCAAGCTTGCGCTGTTTTATAAAAGACCTCTTTGCAAAACCCGTGTAATAATCTTAACCTCTAAAATTATTCTATTTAACTTCGATAGCAAGTGTGCTTAAGCCAATCTAAATTTAGCATTCTTAAAAGCTATATAATTTGTCTTTTTTTTAGAGGAAGCCTCACTTCGAATATGCTATTAAGGTCGGCTACTTATCCAATTTAAGCCCTTACAAAAATCCTAAAAAAGACCCTTTAAATAATACAAATTCACTTTTATAACTTACTTGTTTTTAGGAGCAATCGATTATAGCTACCTTTAGTAAAAAGCCCCACTTTAAAATAAGTAATGGCCAATTTAGGCTCTCTTTAATTTAAGCATTTGCATTTTAGGGTAATAGATTGCACATTATAAATAAGACTATCGATAGTTTTTTAAGACTATAAAGCAATTAACTTTAGCTAGCAACTTTTTAATAAGGACCACCCCTTAAAATTAAAAGGCAAAGAGGTTTTATATTCTTCTTTGTCATTTTATTTTCCTAGTAAAGCCTTATAACTATCCTTTCGCTTTGTTTCCTCCTTCTCTCCCTTTCCTCCCTTTCCCTCTTCCCCTCATTTACCCTTTCTCGACATTCCTCTTTATCCTTTACAATTATTTATTATTATCCCCATCGCTCCTTTATTATAAATATTAGCCTTATATATGTTATTATTATAAGCGATAGCTTTAGCTTCCCCCCGCTTATTAATAATCTCCCCTTAATTGCTTGCTTTATCAAATTCCTTTCTCTTCTAATATTAAAGCATCTAATTTATTACTACTTTCTTTATCGACACTAGCTTCTAAGCCTATAAAGTCGAGCTAATATCCTAGTGTAGCTAATTTATATCACAAGGAATTTATTATTTTAAATTTAGGATATAACCATTTTATAAGCTAGACTTTAAGTCAAGACGCTCGCGATAATTAATCTAATCTTACTCTTTGTAGTTCCTTATCTTAGTACCCTTGCAAATTTGCTAAGTGTGACCCTTAACACGTTTTAGCAAATTTATTAGTCGGCAAGCATAATAGTAATTATATTTATAATCTTTTACATATTAGTTATAATAGCCTTATAGCCCACCTTTCCTTTAAGCTTACCTTAAAACAAGTTCGCAGCTATTGCAAGTGTTCTTCTTGTGACATTTCTTTGCTAATATGCTATATAAAGTATATTATTACTAGGGGCTCTTATTTTACTCTCTTTATCTCTCTTTTATAAACCCTTTTATAAGCTCTTCCTGTGCACTTATCAAGCCTTAGCTATACTTGCTATGTACTTTATCTTGTAGCATTACCCTCTAAGAAGGCTTTCTTTTATATATACTTATATATCTCAATAAGGCTATTTCTATTTATATGCATTACTTAAAGTTATTGTTAGTATAATATTCACTAGCGGATTTGTAGGTCACGTGACAGCGCTAGTCCAAAATAGGTAGCCGAGGAAGTATATCCAACACTATAGTGTTGATATACTTCTTAATCAATTCCACTTATCTACAGAAATTGCATATCACAAATACATGCCGTGCTACATGTTATAGGTGGACCGACAATTATATAGTCATTCGCCGAAACGGTGTCTTCCGTTACAATAGCGCGCGAGCCTATATTATTTACAAATATAGCGCAATTAAGGTTTATATCTAGCTTTAAAAGCCATTAGACATTAAAGCCAAGCAAGCTATTAACCTTTAAATATAAATGCCTTCTATTAGCTTTTAGTCCTTCTTACAAAGCCATTTGTTTGTAGTAATCTTGTAATCAAAGAAGCTATAAGATTATTTAAATCTCTTTATCGAGCTTTAAAGAGGCTTAACCCGAGAACTCTTATACTTTACCAAGAGCGGGTATGCTATAAACCCTTTAATGCTATTTAGTAGCCCTTATAAAAAGAGGGTTTTTATAAACAAATGCAAGAATATTCTTATAATACCTAGTGATTTCAAGATTGCAATATATTTACTATATTTAAAGTAACTTATTTATAGTTATAATGCCTAGGAGGTTTATACTCGTCGAATTTATCTCGTCTAGCAAGTTTAGAGTATTAGTAACTTGTGACCCTTGCTTTCCTTTAAAAAAGAATTTAATCGAGCTAAATGTTATAATTGTAGCTTAGCCGCTTTTAAATAATGCATTAAACAAGGATGCGCTAAATAATAGTTAAGTATATATTATAGTAGCTGTGACTTCCTTAATTTTACTAATAGTAGAAAATAGATTTTAGCTATCTTCATTTATTGCAAATTATGCAAGATTAGCTAAAAATTCTTTCAAAAGCTTATAAAAGTCTATCTGGGCAAAGCTTTATTACAAGAGATCCTTTAAGCAAAAGTTGCAAGAGATTATATCAAAAAGCTAATAAATAACGTTAACTAAGATGTAAAGACGCTTATAAGGGGGGAACTTGAATTTAGGGGGCAAATTAGGAAAGAAGGCTAATTACTTGTTATAAGTAAGTTGCTTAGTTTATTATTTGGGCTATATTAACAAATAGAAGTCTCTAGTATTAACAAGATGCGAGATAAGCTACAACGTGTTATTTAAGGCTATTTGACAGATAGGGTAAGCTTCTTTAAACTAGATTATTAACCTTTAAAGCAGTAAAACAAGTAAAGAAACTAGATAGCATTTATTGTAGCGTAATTCTGCCTCTCCATGTTTACCGCGTTTAAATAAAATGAATTTTAGATATTAAATAAGTTACGCTTAAATCACGTTTATAAAAGAGGATTATTAACATTAGAATACTAAACGTCTTTGAAATGTAACCGCGAGGAGGACGGGAAAGCCAAGCGGAGTCAAGCATCCTTTGCAACCTGAAAAA
>Ga0302221_10001994_pt1 | contig 12878 bp, 14 predicted proteins | sample II_Palsa_E2_1_FD_193517 | JGI IMG/M metagenome (GOLD analysis project Ga0302221, IMG submission 193517) | Peat permafrost microbial communities from Stordalen Mire near Abisko, Sweden - II_Palsa_E2_1 | ecosystem: Environmental > Terrestrial > Soil > Palsa > Peat permafrost | place: Sweden... | reverse complement strand
ACCCGCCGGATTGCCGATCTTGAAGCCACGTTGGTTCATGGACAGAATATTGCCGTTGGCATCGTAGCTGAGACTATCCACGGAATAATCCATCGCACTCGTATTCCAGGCGCCGCCGCCGCTATGGTTGTCCAGGTAGGCAGCCCCCTTCAACCGATTGACATCATCATAGGTAAAATCATATTTCCGGTTCACCCCATCCCCGGCGCTCTTCCAGATCGTCCCGGCAATATTGCCGTTGTAGGCCGGGTTGGCATAGCTCGTTCCGGCGACACTGGTCGCATTGTCATAGCCCAGCTCCATCCCAAAATAGTTTTGGGTCGACCCTGCCACATAGTTCTTGTTGATCCCCGTGACCCAGCCCCGGATATTGTAGTCGTAGATCAGGCTGTCCAGCGGTGACCCCGACGCCGGATCCTTACCCAGGTTTTTGGCCCGTAACTGCGATAGCTCATCAAACGATTTTCCTCCGCCAAAAGATTCGCCAGTTGGCTGCGCCTGGTACCAAACAACAAATTGAGTGGCGGCCGGATAATAAGCAGTAAAACTCCAAAAGGGAAAAATGTCGTAGCCTTGGCTCTTCGCCAAGCCGCAAATAGCATAGGAAATCAAAAAAAGCATCCCCTAACGGCGTTCTTTAAGCGGATCGCTTACCGAAAAGGTAGAAACGCAGCCATTACCGCCACGGCCAGAAAGCTGGCTGTTATTATCTGGAATATGATAACCAAAACTCAATCTTTCAGGCAACCCAATGCCGAGCTCCTGATTGAAAAGCGAAAGAATGCGCAGGTTAAGAACATCAAAATGAAATTATTTCGACTGAATCTCACGGATAGCGAGATCGCAGCTTTATTTGAAAAAACCTCATTTCCATCAACTTAGATATTGGTTGTACAGAAAAGTCATCTAAATGTCCCATATGACTTAGTCAAGGAATCATTCTTATAATATTCTCGCTTTAGGACACTCCCATCTTCAGAATAGACCGTCCAGACACTATCCTTTTGCTCATTCCTCCAGAAGCTTACGCTTCGAACCTTATTCTTTTGTTGGTCATAATACTCAACTTTTGTTCGAATTTCATAGCCAGCAACAGAGTCCGATTTCTCAACGAAACCGTATCCTATTTTTTTGCTACTTCCAAAGTCTATATATAGATATATACCTGCGAGTAAAAAAAAGAAACAGTTTATAAACCAATATCTTTTGAACCAATCAAAGAATAGAATGCTTGTCAAGAAACTTAAAATAAAGACACCAATAAAGGCCGTCCGAAAAGAGGACATTAAATATATAATCGGTTTTTGTTCTCCACCAACCGTATTGTAATACGCGTATGGAATAGTAACCAGATCAAATATAAAAACAATAAAAATCCAGCATCCGATTATTCCCATTGGGTTAAAAAACCTCTTCATGTTTTACTCAATTTTTATAAATTGTCCATTAACAAAGTGATATTTACCTTGCGGAAGATTCGCGATTTGATCTCGAAAGTCAAAAATCGAATGACCTTTCCCAGAAGACTTATCCATCGTCCTTGATTCTGCGCCTTCTTCCGTCGCAAATTGACTTCCATAGAGACCGCCCCCCACAACCTCGTCTCCTGCATTATCGTACTGTTGTAAGGAGGTACCATTAACTGCCTTTTGGACAGGACTATTTTGTTGAAACGATGCAAAATCAAATTCCGATATATTTAGCCCTTGGGCCTGATCAGGATGTTTTTTTGCGTAGTCCACTATGGCTTGAATGAATCCCTTGGCATATGCTCCGCCCATGCTATGAGCTACAACTTTAATGCTTTCAGTAATAACAGCACCTGATCTAACTAGACTATTTATTATATCTGCTGCTTGGGCTTCACCTGCATCATATCCAGTATTATATCGAAAAGCAGGATTGAGATTAGGTGGAGTACCCGTAGACAACAAATCAGGCTCCGATATCCAATTTGAAGTTCCCCCAACGGAACCATCAAGGTACAATGATTTATGGTCATTGAAGTGGTCCATCACCTCTTCATCGAAATTTTCCTGCACTTGATATTTTTCAGTCCAGTGATAATTTTTCAAGAATGGATACATAAAGTCATACCTGCCGCCGGATTGATAGTAGACCGTTCTCTCTGCTGTAAATGTTCGTTGCCAATAGCTACTGTTCCCCTGTTGTGATGGCCCCGCAAAACCATTAATGAAAATAACCAGGTGCCCACTTTGATCGACAGCATTAGTGGGCGTATTAAGAGCGTAGCAATAGGGAGCCCAATTATAATACAATTCCGACTTCGCATCCTGAACATTCCATCTCCCGATTTGCTGATCATACAATCTCGCTCCAAAATCATACTCCTCTAACCCGCCACCATCCGAAAATTCCTGATTTTGCAGTTCTTTGTCATTATACCGGTACTTATTGACCGCATATTGCGTCTTGATCGCTTTGTCCGAGATTCCCGCCATAGAAAGACCATATGCGTAATAACTACCATCCCCTTTTTAATCCGAACCCCTTTTTGTGGGCGTTCGGATATTTGGGTGTTCAAAGAACTGCTATAGGCCCCAAGATAATCGATTTTTTCTTTTCAATTGAAAGAAAAAAACCTATTGTACGTTACTGTATTATAACCATTTAAACGTTCATCACTATGCAAAAATTTCAACCTGGCGCTGCTGTTAAACACAAAGGGGCAAGCCAACTTATGACTGTATTCAGCTATAAGACAGAATATCGTGAAGTAAAGGAGCCTGTCAAAGGGCCTTTTATTGGAGTTACAAAAAGAGTTTCAAAGGAAGTAGTAACGGACATAGTAATCTGTAATTGGGTTGACGCATCAGGGCAACCGCACCAAAAAGAGTTTCATCAGGATGAGTTAGAGCCGGCATAGCCTTAGCCTATCCACTAAATTGCCCTGGGCGGCGGCAGTTCCGCAAAAAACATTGCTGATGCTGTTTTAATGCTCCGTTAGTATCGAGTTAATGCAATAGCTGCCAATAGGCCGTTTAGCGCCCGGTTGGTATGCAATTGATGCAGCAGGTCTTCTATAGCAGGATGTGTTTTTGCATCGCAAAAACTCTCTACCCACCCCAAAATCAAGGGGGTGGGAGTAAAAAACTCGCAACTCGTTTTTTGATGAACAACAACCCGCCGAAGGCGGCAGGAGACTTTTGTACATACAAAAGTACATCCTGCAATGGTTCAGATTAATATTTGCTCCAGATCGAAGATCTGGAGCAAACTAAGGATGGCTGTGGAAAAAGGGGGCTGTTCCGGCAATAATTGGGCAATAATTGTGAACGGCTGTGTTTGGCTGGGTAATCCTGGGAGATTCTGTGTAAAGTAATTTCGCCCCCTTCCGTCCCCCTCCGGGGGAAACGGTTTTTTTAGGATATTATGGGGGGAGCTGGCCACCGACACTGAAGGCATTGGGGGGCCAGATAAAACGGGGCGTGCCACGTTTTTACATCTGGGGGGAGCGGAGCGGGCAGTTTTCGTCCGCTAAAACACACCTTGCTGCAAGTCATTAAAGGCGTTTTACGGGGCTGCGGTCTTGGGTGGGGGTAAGGGCTTCCCGGATCGGGGATAGTCGCTCCTGGCCCGGCATTTTGGTGGACATTAATACATCTTGCCGGGCGCATCGACGCGCCCTCAGAAGAGGCCGGGCATACTCATTCGGGTGATCCTTGAAGGTGTAGCCAGCTATGTTTTGGTACAACCAAAACGCTGTCCCTCTCATCCGCCGGGGGCGGATTCGGGGGGATATAAACGCAGCAAGACCGGACGTTGCCGTCCGGTCTCACCGCTTCGGGATTGGGGGTTATTATTCGGTAGCTTGCATATCCCAGGTGAGGATTCCGCAAGCCTTCTTTACTTCCTGGAACAGGAACGTATGCAGGGGCACGGTAGCATTCCTAAAGCCATCTTCTGCATATAAGTGGAGTAGAAGATCGTCAACGACCTGGTTAGCCCGTTTACTGTCCTCTAAAAGGATATAGGCCAGGATGGTCATATCCTCGGCATAGTCGAGGCAAAGGGCTTTAAATGCCTTTATATTGCGTTGCTGTAGTTGGTAGATGACTTCCTGATCCTGGTTCATGTAGAGATGGTTAAAAAAGCACCCCCGTCCTTCCTAAGATGGGGGCGCCCAATTAAGAAAATATCTCAGCCGGGAGTAGACACAAGCGACCGGCTACGGCAGGGCCTTATTAACCTTAAACCTTATCCTATGAAAAAAATTATTCGCTACAGCACTAATGTAAAAAATCAATTTGGATTAAAAAAACTTATCATTACTTTATTTTGTGTACGGTAACAGTATGTTTTTATAACTGCTTGGATATACTTTTTACCCTTATCTAATAAATCTCCTTTTCCTTTGAACGAATGAAGGATAAGAGATTCAGCATTGCAGCAAAATTAATTCGCACTAATGAGATTAAGACCTTTAGTGAGATCATTGATATTGTCCCTAAAACGGTGGTTGCAAAAGAATTAGGCATCAACCCCGAACGGTTCAATCGGCTCCTGGCTACTATTGACCTGTTCGTAGTAAAGGATTTGGTAAAGCTCGCTGAAGTCCTGGAAGTAGATACGATCGCCGTCCTTCACCTGGTAGACAATGAACTGCCCAAGCGGAAGATCAGGAAGCATTAAAATACACTTTGTTATAGTTCCATCCCACACCTGTACCGGCAAGCGGTAAAGCATCATCATATCGGCCCGGAGGTATAAAAAGCCTGTTCTACCGCTGACCTGGGTACTACCGCCGCCGTGCTTTTATACCTGCGGGCTGATACGCCAACGGCGAACGGATGCCCGGATTTATTCTACTGCTCATCGCCGGCGGCTGCTTGTTCTATGGCTTGTTTTCGAGACTGCCGATTTCATCCGCATAGACAGCGCAGGTCTTAGGGTCTTTCAAGCTGGGGTATTCTTCCTGAACACTTTCTACTTCTTTTTCAGTCAGCGGGCGGCTCTTTCCATTATCATCGTTATGGATCGCCCAGCAGTCGGCATACTTCTTAATGTAATACATAGCTGTATAGTTTAATGATTATAAAAGGCTTTGCATTTGTGGCAGCGGAGCACTCGGGAGGGAGGTACGACCGGACGAGTGTGCAGCGCCCGCCACCACCGCCATGTGGCCGGCAGTGTGGCACGGAGGAAGGCCGAAGGCCGCCGGGCCACTACCCGCCGGATCGACCGCTGTGTTCCGCCGTAGCGCCAGCGGAGGCAAATAAAACCGATAAGCTGCCGGCCACCGGCAGGTGGCGGACAAAATGAGGCAGCGGGTGGATGCGAAGCAGACACAGAAGCTGCCCGAACGAAGGCCCGGTGAGCTGCAAGCGGTGTGACAGGTTTGCGACGAAGGAGCAAGGCGCAGCCTTACCTGGCGCATCCCTTGCCGAACCCGGACGCAGTGAGACCTATCTTCCTGCTTAGAAGCGCGGGCCTTGTGCGCAGGGGTCAGCTCATCGGGTGATGCTGCTGCAATTCACTTTTCAGATCGTCAAGGGTAGTCAGCTGGTAACGCTGCGTAGAGCTGACGTATTTATGTCCGGCCATGTATTGCACCTGCCGCAGGTGATGGCTCCGTAACCAATGGGTGATCACACTACTACGGAACTGGGCGGCATTGATCACCTTCGGATTGAGCTGGCGAAGCTGCCCTAGCATGTATTGCATCCGGTTATTGATGTTGGTAGGGCTGATCTCCTGCTTTTTTCCACAGGTCAGCAAAGGGCCTGTTTTACCTTTGCTTTCCTGCATGTACTCGGCCAGCAGGGTCACCTGCGGGGCGGCTAACGGCAACCACCTTGCACCCGTACGCTTCATGGCCCGGATAAAAATCTTGCCCTCCTTCAGGTGGATATGAACGGCCTCCAGGCGCGTGATCTCTTCGGCGGCAAGGCCCTGGTAGATCAGCAGGCCCAGGATGATTTTACTCGCCCGGTTAATGCCCAGCTGTAGGCTGTATGTCCGGTACAGTTCCTCCATTTCCTCCCAGCCTAACAGACTTGCCGGCAGTTGTCGAACAATCCCTTTGATGAACAGACCCGCAGCCGGGTTATCGTCCCGCTGGCTTTCGATGATCAGGTAATTGCAGTAATGGCGAACAATGCCAAGCATGTATTGGATAGCTTTCTTACTCTTGCCCAGGCCCTGCAGGTGACGGATAAAGTCCAATAGCTCGTTATAGGTAAACGCTCCGGGAGCCAGCTCTTCGGTCACTAGCCAGCCCGTAAAGGTTTCAATATAGACCGCATAGCTATCAACGGTAGCGGCAGCGAACCGCTTTTGTTCCAGGTATTGCCTAAAAGTCATTGGTCATTATTTTATTTGATTAACAAGATGGGTGTAGATCTGTGTGCTGTCCAGGGAACTATGCCCCAAAAACTCCGCGATCCGTTCGAGCTTCATGCCGCTTTGCAGCAGGTGCGTCGCAATGCTATGCCGAAGCGTATGAGTACCGACACGCTTGGTCAGACCCGCTACGCTCACCAATCGTTTGATCCGGACGTACAGGCTTTGCTTGTCTAATGGCTTTCCTGAACCGGCGCCGATAAAGAGCCGGTCGGTAGGCCCTTGCACCAGTTGCGGCCGGCCTTCCTCGATGTAGAGCAGGATGGCCTTATAGGAGCGGCCGGCCACCGGTACATAGCGTTCCTTGTATCCCTTTCCTTTCCGGACGTACAGTAGCTTCCTATCTGCAATCACATCGGACAGCGTTAAAGCCGCTCCCTCACTTAACCGCAGCCCGCAACCATAATACACCGCCAGCATCGCCCGGTCTCTGATCCCCAGCACATCATCGCTTATCGCCTCATACAGCCGCCGTATCTCCGAACGGGTGAGCCAGTCGGGTTGATTCCTGCTGTCTTCCAGGAAGGCCAGCGTAAAGCCGATAGCCGTGCGGCCGGTTTGCAGGATGTACTGATTGAACAGTTTCAGGGCCTGGATGTATTTATTGATGTGACCCGAACTATAGTATTTCTTTGTCCGTGAGCCGATCCGGGTTTGCAGTTGCTCTATAAACCCGCTCGCATCCGGGGCCTGTAGTTGCATCAGGCTCGCCCTGCCGCCCTGCTCCTGGTAGTGCAGGAACTCCTGCACATGCCGCGGCAGGTTCCTAACGGTGCTGCCGGCATACCCCAACGCCCCTAACCAGGCGGCAAAGCCTTGTTGCAATAATTGATACTCCGCGCTGTGAAGCAGGTATTGATTATCCATGATAAAAATGTTGCTATTATTATCTTTTCACTGAACTACTGAACCACTGACAGGTAATGTAGACGGGGAGCGGGTTTGAGTGGTTCGCTAACTTTACTGAACCACTGGTGAACTACTGAACTACTGCCCTTTATTTCGGATGGTCGCCAGGATGTCAGCCAGGTGCCGGTCGATGCTCGTTTTCAGCTGTTCGTATTCCTGCACGTTGGTAATGCTGTATTCGTAATTGCCCCGGTAACGGTTGCCGCTGCCTTTGATATAGCCGTAGCGTTCCAGCTCCACCAGGTAACGCTTCAGGTTGTTGGGGTTAATGCGCAACTGCTCGCGGATCTCCCTGGCCGTGAAGCTGGTCTTACCCTGCTCTTTTAAAATCACTTTCAATAGCTCTAAAAAACCCCTGCTGGCTTTGGTCAGCTCGTCGCTCTTGGCGAACAGCGCGTCTTTTAACAGCGCAAAGGCGGCTTCTATATCTTCCGGCGTGGTTTCGATATAAGGCTGGTGCTGCCCGTCCCGCTTCACCTCCCGCTGGTATTGGTGCAGTAGGGTAATGGCCTCGATAAAACTAAGTAGCAAGGTCATTGTCCGGCGCGGCTTGAACACTTGCTCCGGTAACCGGATATAACCGGCATAGGGGTTGATCACATGGACGGGCTTCAGGACGCGCTGCATGTTCTGCAATAGATGCCTTGTTGCTTGCTCCTGCTGCCGGTCAACGGCTCCGGCTGACGTTCGGGCCTGGTAGTCCATGATCCGCCGGTCTTGTTCTTTACTGCCGTCGATGTAGAGCAGTAAACAGCGGTTGGCGTTGTCTTCATATATCTTTTCCCGCGTGGTACAACCGCTGACGCTAACCGGGCCTTCGACGGTGAGGGTGATGGTCTTCAGGTTACCCTTGCTGTCCTTCAGGGTGACGGTCTTGCTGATCCGGCGCTTGCTTTGTAGCTCCCGCAACGGGTACATCGACGATTCCGCGCCGTCCAGGTCTTCGATCAGCAGCAGCTTGTGCTTTAGCTCGTCCTGCTTAAAGTAGTAGAAGGCGTTTTCGGTGATCTGCGTGATTTCGATCTTATCCTCGTCCGGCATCAGCTCCGATACCTTTTCCTGCAAGTACGTCTTGCCGCTGCCGCTTGTGCCCAGGAACATGAGGTGTAAAGGGTTGGGGAGCTTGCGGCTGGTGAACACGATAAAGGCGATCAGCCGGTTAATAGGCTCTCCAATGATGCCGCTCTCCGCAATCCGTTGATTGATCCGCTTCAGTAAATGCGGGGTCTTCCACTCATTCAGGGCGGCGGCTGTTTCCGCTGGTGTCATTTCTGGCCGGGTCTGTGGTCGTGCTTGCAGGTGCTCGATGCGGGCCGCGCGGTAGTTTTCCAGGGCCTCCGTCAACTGTGCAATCGTGGTAGCCGTCGCGTGTGTGCTGGCATCGAAGCTCTCCGCGATCTTGTTCACCAACTGTTCGCTGTGGGGCTGGTTGTACAAGTCCAGGTTATGGCGCACCGGCAATGCCCGCCTGGTCTTATGCTCTACCTTCAGCGTAACCCGCATCCTGTCCAGGCCCGTGATCTTAATACCGCCCAGCACCGTGATCAGCAGCTCGCCCTTGTCATAGATCAGCAGCTCGGGGTTGGTCGTGATCAGCTTGGTGTCTACCGATGGTAATGTAGCCGGGGCAGAGATCTCCGCAGCGGCCGGCTTTGTTGCTGCGGGTGAAAAAGAAAATTGCGTTCGGCGCTCTATCAAGTCGGCCAGCACACCCGCATCGTCATGGGTTTGTAAAAGGCTGTTTACATCCTCTCCCTCCGGCATCGTTACTGCCGTTAGTTTCACTCCCGGCAGTAAGCCCCTTAATGTGTGGCAATGCTTTTGGGTGGCCGCTCTGCCGGCCTCGTCGCCGTTGAGCATAAAAATAATTTCTTCCAGGTGCTTTAAAGCAATGATCGACTGCCCGTGTTCATCCGTCAGCCCGTTGGTGCCATACAGGGCAAGGATTTCATAGCCTTCTTTGATAGACGGTTGCTGTAACAAGGATACCGCGTCTATGATGCTCTCCGTTAGGATCAACATGGTCGTGGCGGCTTTCGGATAACCCGGATAGAGCCCTTCCCGGTTATGCAGGTAAAAATGTCGCTGGTCGCTGTCGTTGGTAATACTCCTGCCGTACAAGCTCACGATCTTATGCTCACTGTTACGCAGCGGGAAGATCACGCAGTCCCTGGCCCATACACTGTGACCCCGAACAGGCAAGGGTTTCAGCAGTCCGTATTTTTCCATGCTGTTTACAAGATGGTGGTTCTTGCTCTCGCCGTGCAGCCCGCCGCTGTTGTAACCAATCTCGTGCGCGGGGTAGTCGATACATCGGCCCTGCAAGTAATCAATGGCTTTCTTTGTAAGAGGTAACGATTTTTTGAAGTAACCGAACACCTTGCCCATCAGGGCTGCTTTTTCCAACTCGTCCGTTTCGATGAACAGTTTAGCAGGGGCGGATTTCGGGGAGGGAGCAGAAGGGGCGCTGACCAGGGAGGCCGCTTTCACCAGGGCTTCATGCTTATTGCATTTGTCCATCAGTTCGATAAACTGGATCTGATCGCCCGTGCCGGCTGTGCAGTTGCTACTGAAGCAGCAGAACGTATTTGTCTTGGGGTAGATTTGCAGGCTCGGCGTTTTATCCGGGTGGAAGGGACAGAGCAGCCGGTCGTGCTTGTCGGGTTTCAGGTTGTAGTGTTGCAATACCTGGCTGATCGGCAGTAGCTTTTTGATGTCGGTTATCTCCATCGAAAAAAAAGTTTTTTGTGTAACATCTGGCACAAAAGTAGAACTTATTCCAGATTACAACAAGTAACACCTTCTTTTTTTGTAGAATACTTTAAACTACTTTTGTATAAATAGGTGTCAAAAACCATCTTTTAGTAGAATATGCTCGACATTGGAACTAAAATAGCGGAGCTTAGAAAGCGCAAAAACTGGTCACAGGCTGACCTGGCTAAAGAGATTGATGCCTCCCGCGATATTATCGGCAAGTATGAACGCAACGAGAACAGCCCCTCGGTAGAGATGGCTTTAAAAATCGCTCACGTATTTGATGTGCCGGTTGATTACTTATTGGGAGAAGGTAAACATGCCGCTTACGATAAAGAGACCGTTAAACGGTTGGAAGATATTGAGACCCTGGATACCAATACCAAGTCTGTATTGTTTAATATCATTGATACTTTTTTGCGGGATGCCAAAGCTCGTAAGGCGTATGCGCATTAAAATTGCAATCCTTTCCTGCCTGGCTGTTGCCTTTGCAATGGTTACACAAGCGCAGCAATCCAACGCAGATACCGCGCTGCCTGATTACCTGAGAGATCTTCCGCATTACTCTTTACCGGGCATTCCCGATAGCCACTTCATGCCGGATTCTACCCATCAGTTTTTGCTTGCTCCACCTCAGCGGGAACATTACTTTCTTCATAAACCAGATCCAAAGGGAGGCTATTTACCCGGAGAATATAAAATGTGGTTGAACGTCTATTACAAAAGCCTTCGTCAGTTCAAAAAAGATTCCATCGAGTTCCTACAGTACAAGCATAAAAGGGATTCCCTCGAACACCTGCTCGATAGCCTCCGCAGGATGGCGATACCTGTCCTTGCCGGCCAGGTAAGACCTGCCGGTTATTGGATATCGAACGATGCAATTTTTTCCTGGCATAACTTTTCCGCTATCACCTGTAGCTTGTTTACCTGCTCTATCAGAAGGCGCAGCTTGTCCATAGTGCCGTACAGGGCTAAACAGGCTTATGCTTCCTAAAGCTGTAGTAATAAAAACGGATAGCTAATTATTTTTCAAATTCTTCTTAGCCTTTTCTTCTTTCATATCCAAATACCAGTTGATCAAAAGATTAAAATTGATCGCACAGTAAATTACTAACAGCAATAAGGATTTCAATTGTATTTCGGGAGTTGATACGCCCATAATCGTTAGGCCAGAGGTCTGGATTATTGTAAAAAAAGCAAGCAGATTGAATGTCGCTAAGATTAAAATCAGCCCTGTTAATAATACCGCTGACTTGTACCTCACAAAATAAAGAACCGCATTAATCGCAACTAAAGCCAACGCCACATAATGCCTCCATGTGGCAATATACTCCGTAGTTATGATTTCAAACCAGGTATATAAAACTACAAGACTGATAATCAAAAAAGGAATGGCGCTTATAATTCTAGTTTTCATATTTCAACATTTTTGCTATCCCTATCTTGCCTTAAGCCAAAGGGTATCAGTTAAAGGATTTGTGGTACTGATAGAATCTAAACCGGCCTTAAAAGCATAATAGTCCTTTGTAACATTTAATACTTTAACAACGGAAGTGTGTGAGTTGTAAAAATGCTTTTCGTCATCTGATATAGGATGGCTTTTCCGAATAAATTTAAGATTAAGCATGCAATCATTTCGCCAACTAACTTTCCAAAAAGAAGTGTCAGCTTTCGTAATATTAATTTCTTCTTGTATTGAATCGCCTCGAACTATTACAAATTTCGATTGTGAGTTTGGAGGGTAAAAGTAAAATGTCCCTTTTTTTATATTGCCGCAATCGACATTTTTTGATTGCCCTAATAAAATGAAGGGGAATAAAAATGCAATTATAAAAATTCTATACTCCTTCGACATGTAAATATTTTTTCTTTTTATTACCAGCTTAAATTTATACCGAATATTGTTGAAACCGTTGTATTCCCTGCTTTTTGCTGAACACCAACACCTACTGAAACGCCTTGCTGATTTCCCTTTGTAGAATATTGTACCTGCCCTACTCCCTGCGTGTTACCAGTACCAACTGCCCCTTGAATTCCCACCTTGGTTTGTCCATTTGTATTCGTTGACGCACTTCCTGTCACAGCCACAGGCACTCCATCTACTTTTATATTTCCTTTAGCTGACGTCTCATTAGTAACCACGCCGTTGTTATCTACACTTGTTTTTTGTGACACTTGTACTACGGGGGTGTTAATGGTAGTTTTTGTATCAGCGGAAACGGTGACAGTTGTTTTTGTGGCCGGCTCAGGATTCCCATCATTGCTATTGTGGGCTATAATATAGCTCATATTCCCACCAGCGTTTGTGCTAGTAGTAGTAGTTACTGTCGTTCCTGCCGTCGTAGTCGTCAAAGGGCCTGACTGAACTTCCGTAGAGGAGCTTGATTTATTAAAAACGCTTACAGCCTTATCAAACGCATTGGCAAGTCCTTGAAAAGCATTTGCCAATTCCTGTTTGGCTTTACTAAAGATATACTCCGCTTCCAGCCCTTCCAATTCAACATGTGTCGTGACTTTATCTTCCGAAAAAGCATAAGTCGAATTATAAGGATATTTGTCCGCCAGAGGATCTATCGACCAGAACCTTCCGATCTGACAGTCATCAAAGCGGTACTTAAATTCATACATCTCTAAGCCGCTACCATCGGAGAACTCTTTGTTTTGCAGTTCTTGTTTCTGGAACCTATACTTATTCTCAGCGTAATTTGCTTTCAATGCTTTATCACTAATCCCAGCCATGGTGAGTCCAAACGGATAATAACTACCATCCCCTTTTTTATCCGAACCCCTTTTCGTGGGCGTTCGGATTTTGACCTGTTCAAAGAACTGCTATAGGCCCCAAGATAGGCGAT
>Ga0302221_10001991_pt1 | contig 12905 bp, 14 predicted proteins | sample II_Palsa_E2_1_FD_193517 | JGI IMG/M metagenome (GOLD analysis project Ga0302221, IMG submission 193517) | Peat permafrost microbial communities from Stordalen Mire near Abisko, Sweden - II_Palsa_E2_1 | ecosystem: Environmental > Terrestrial > Soil > Palsa > Peat permafrost | place: Sweden... | reverse complement strand
GCCCTTTAATACTGATATATCAGAAATGTCATTCGGGTTGATGGAACTAAGCAGCGCACCTGGCATTGGAACCCCGTCCAATACGATCAGTGCATTATTGTTACCCTCCAGGGACCGGTTGCCACGAAGAACAATAGCAATATTTGGATCAACGCTGTTATCCAACTCGTAAACTGCCAAACCAGCTACTTTGCCGGTTAATCCATTGGCAACATTGGTTGCAGCAGTCGCTGTAAGTTGTTTAGGGGTAATCTCAGCCGTAGCATAACCCAGGTCTTTTTCCGAATGTTTAATGCCTAATGCAGTTGTTACCACTACCTCTCCCAGTATTTGACTGGCCGTTTCAAGGGCAACGTTAATAACAGAATTTGAGCCAACCGGAACCGATTGGGTGGTAAACCCGATGTAAGAAAACACAAGTACGCCACTAACAGGTACACTAATAGTATACTTACCATTAACGGCTGTTTGAAGACCTACGTTTGTTCCTTTGATCTTTACTGATACTCCCGGAATGGGCAGGCCGTCATCTTTGGCCGTAACCGTACCGGTAATTGTACGGTTTTGTGCAAAAACCTGGAAGAAAACCGCCAGGCTTAAACCTAAAATTAAAAGTAATTTTTTTTTCATGTTAATTAATTTAAAAGGGATTTTGGTTCTTGTATGTATACTGTCCTTAGCAATGCGGCAGTTATGGGGGACGTAAACTAAAATACCTCATGGCCAGTAGAATTATCAGTTAATAAACTTTCCCGAAACGAGAAGAAACTTGTATCGTAATAATACGGCTTATCATTTTGGACAAATAGGTGAAAACTACCAATTATCAAACTCCCCCTTTTAGGGGTAGTCTGGCGCGGCTTCCTGAAGGTAAATTTGAACTATAGCCTTAAAGGGGAAAATGATGAGCAGCGAATTCATAAATGGCATACCGTTTTATTTAAACGAACCAAAAATGGCGTTGGACTTTTTAGTGGAAAAATTAGGATTTGTTGTTCATGGTCATCCTGTTTCAAAAAACCTGGACGGTGTGATGGTTTGCGACAGCTACGGTAATTTCTATAAAATTTTTTCGGTCACGCAGAAAAATGTGAATAACAAAAATGATTTTAACCTGGTGATAAACACAACCGACTGTTTACATGATTTTTACAATATGGGGACGGCAGGGTTGAGCATTTTAGATAAGCCGCACTACGTACGTGAAGGGTTAGCCTTCGAAATTTTGGACCCCTGGGGCAACAAATACACCTTTTTGGAGAAAAGGGACTATACTGAGTGATGAAAGCATTTAAAGTATTATATAATCAAAATAAGCTCTACAGTGAAATAACCACCGAAGCAAGCTATACTGATCAAAGAAATGAACTCTCATTGCGTGCCGTGTTAAATGGAAGTGAAAAGTATAAGATCGGTAAAAGGACTGTAACTGTTTTTCCGGGTAACTTTTTGATATTGAATGAAGGCACTTCGTATGACCGCACTATTTATTCGGATTCAATAGCAAATACTTTCGCTATCTTTTTTTCCAAAAAATTTCTCCGGGATTTTCAATATGGATTTTCCTCATCTGACCGAAACCTGCTCGATGAGCCCATTGACAACGAGATAATACAACGGACCACTTTTTTAGAAACCATATATCCCTGTAAAGGGGATATTAAATATAACCTGTCGCATTTGATTGATCATTTCAATGAAAATTCTGATGATCTGTTGCTCGACGATTATATTTACCACGCTTTGCTGCTTTTTTATCGCCTTTATTATCGGGAGGTATTGAATAAAAGCAATCATTTGGATGCTTTAAATGCCGGTACGCGGGATGAATTATTTAAAAGATTAAGCCTGGCCAAGGATTTTATGTTAAGTAATTACAACCAGGACATTAGTCTGGAGGATATCAGCAGGCATTCTTGTTTATCGCCGACTCATTTGTTCCGCACTTTTAAACAAATATATAATTGCTCACCTCACCAATATTTGATCCAAACCAGGCTGGATAATGCAAGGCATATGCTGAAAAGTACAAATTATACATTGAATGAAATTGTTAACCTTGTTGGTTTCACTTGTCCGAGCACATTTATCAAGCTTTTTAAGAATAAATTTCATTTTACGCCCGGAACCTACAGAAATCATGTCGCATAAAAATATCGAAAATGACCTTTTTTAATTTGCAGACGGGATAATTACTGGCTGATATGCACGACCCAGGCTCTTTTGATGGGCAACAGGTCAATATGACGCACTATTATACTGAGCTAAGAAAATATTGTACGTCAAACAGCGGGGGGAAGTGGAATAACTTCAAAAACCGGGTGGATTCACTTAATGCAATAAAACAGTTAATAATATTTAAATGGGAATGAGAAAATTTTTAACAACTTTGTACTATTGTCAAATTCCCGATGCTGGCATTTACGGTGAAAATAAACTAACCTGGCTTTGCCTTTAGGTACATGATATACAAAATTTTCAATTTTCTTAAAGGCAGATCAAAAACCATTGTGTGTTCCAGTTTGGCTGTATTTTTATGGCCTTCAGTTGCCTTTACCCAAAAATACAGCTTTACAAATTATGGTATCGAGGACGGGCTGCTTCAATCACAGGCTACGCGGATCAGACAGGACAATACCCACCGCCTGGTAATAGCAACATTTTTAGGAATCAACAGGTTTGACGGGAAAACATTTACACCCGTAACTAAAGATAATACTTTAATTGATTTTGTGGGTGCGTTGACAATAGACCATAGTGGAAAGATTTGGGCCAGCAATGCAAAAGGACTGTATTGTTTTCATGCTGATAAGACCACCAGGTTTGTGGGGGATAAGAATGATTCTTTGATCGCGGCAAGCGACTTAGCAGCTGACCGCCTGGACAACATTTGGGGATTAAGAAACCAGCGTTTGTTTAAAATAAGCGGTGGCCGCATGCAATATGTAAATGTTACCGGCGGCCAGGATACTATAACGGCCCTAAAAATAAATAAGCATGGGGATATACTGATTGCAGTCCTGAACAAGGGGATATACTGTTTAAGAAACCATAAATGGATCAGCATAATATCTCCTGATCTTCCAAGGGACACCTTTATCAATCAATTTGAAGTGGATAGAAATGATGATGATGCCATTTATTTTACAACGGCAACCGAGGTGTTTTTTGCCAGAAAAAACATAATTAAGAAGATAAACCTTGATTTTGAAAAAAACGGCGCAAGCCTGATCTATTGCATAGCACAGGACAATTCAAATGGGTTATGGATAGGTACAAACAAGGGGGCCTATTATTCTAACAACAATATCCTGAAATATTTTGACGAAAGTAATGGGTTTACCAACTACCCGGTTTACGACATTTTTAAAGATTTTGATAACAATATATGGTTTGGTACTAACGGGGCCGGCGTATTTAGATTTGATGGGGATGGTTTTTTGATTCTTGACCAGGCCCAGGGTGTAAGTGAACCAATTTTGCAACTGGCCAAAGACAAGAACAATACTATCCTGATGACAGGGGGGACCAAGTTAATGGCATACAACGGAAAAAAAATAAGACAAATCAAAGTTCCGTTGATGGACGCGACGGATGTTTTTCGTTGTTTATATACCGACAAGGAAAAAAACACATGGTTATGCACGCAACAAGGATTATGGGAGGAAACGGGATCAAATTTTACCCGGTTTTACCCAAGAAGTAAAAATGACCCAAAGATATTGTTCAATGCTGTAACGCACGATCAGGTGCAAACAATGTGGGTAGTTGCAAGCGACGGATGTTATTATTGGGACAAAGGCTTTAAAAAAATAAGCGGCCTTAACGGTATATGCATAGGCCTGATCGAGACCGGCCCGGATTCGATAATAGTTGGCACAATTAATAATTTATTCCTGGTAAAGGACAAAAAAATAGACACCAGCTTCAAGGCCGGTTTCTTAAAAGGTTCAACCATAAACTGTTTGAAATACTACAAAGGGCGCATTTACATTGGGACATTTGACAACGGATTATTTATATGGGGCCCTCACGGTGGCCCTGTTATTCATTTAAATGAAAAAAACGGGCTAAGCTCAGCCAGCGTTTACAGTATCGACGTTGATAAGAATGAGATATTGTGGGTAGGAACCGGGCGTGCGGTGAATCAATTTAAAATAAAAAACGACGGCACATTTCAAAGAATAATAAATGAAGATATTAGTAACCTGTTTGTTGAATGTAACCAGGATGCGATTTTGTTTCATAATAACCAGGTTTTGATAGGAACCACAAAGGGCCTGCTTGTGGTTAAAAACGATTTGGTTTCAAACTCGTTTACCGCGCCCTATACAACTATACAGGACGTGTTATTTTACAACAAGCAAACCGTTAATTACACTTATAAAGATGGATATAAAGAACCTCAAGCTTTAAAACTTCCTTTTAATAACAGCCACATTACTATAAGTTTTGATGGTATTTATTTAAAAAACCCGAATAATGTTTTATATAGTTATAAATTGTGGCCATTAGACACGCGTTTTGGTTCGCAGGTAAACAACAATGTTGTTGATTACCCTTCGCTGCCGCCCGGTAATTATACTTTTTCAGTCAGGGCGTATAACCTTGCAGGGGCATCATCAAATGTTGCAAGTTTTTCATTCCAAATAACACCTGCCTATTATCAAACGGCTTTGTTTAAAGTGGCAATAGTTATACTGCTTTTTTTAACCGGCATATCAACATGGAAATATTTTAGGGTAAAAGAGGAGCAAAAAAGAAGACTGATAGCACATTTGCGGTTGGAGGAACAGGTTAAAATCCGCAAGCAAACCGCAGAAGATTTCCACGACGACCTGGGAAATAAATTAACGCGGATTAATGTTCTTTCAGAAATACTTTATAAAAAGATCGATGTGAACTTTTCAGACCAAAGAAAAATTATTGACCAGATCAAGGAAAACGCAGATGCCTTGTTTACAGGTAGTAAACACATTTTGTGGGCGCTTGATCCCGACAATGACCGCTTATCAGAAGTTTTGACCCATGCAAAAGAATTCGGGATCGACCTTTTTTTAAACACATCCATTGGCTTTACATCAGATTTAACAAATGATAAATTTGAGGGAATAACTTTGCCTATGGGCTATGGCCGTAATATTACTTTGATACTTAAAGAATTATTTAACAATGCATTAAGGCATTCCGGCGCAAAAAACGTTAAAGCATCTGCGTTTTTTAACGGCCATAATAATATATACATCAGTGTTGAAGACGATGGCAAAGGCTTTGATATGAATACGATAAAAAGCGGTAATGGCATGCGGAATATAAATAACCGGGCCAAAAAGGTAAAAGGGGTAATTGAGACAAGATCATCTGTAAATGAAGGTACAAGTGTTGCTCTTATCATAAAAGAAATACCACAATTACATTGAATGAATGAAAAATACAAGCGTCGTAATCATTGAAGATGATGAAGTATTAAGAAATGCGTACACTATGCTGATCAATGATGTTGAGGGTTTTCACATCGTTAATTCCTATGGATCGTTTGAAGATGCTTCAAAATCCATCGTCAACGATAACCCCGCCGTGGTAATGCTGGACATTGAGCTGCCGGGCACAAGCGGTATTGAGGCCATACTTTGGATAAAGAAAAAACTGCCCAAAAGCTATATCATCATGCTTACCGTTTATGAATCGGAAGAGCAAATATTTAATGCGCTGTCCAACGGCGCTTCTGGTTATTTAACCAAAAATAGCCCGATTGGAAAAATCATCGACTCAATAAGGGAAGTTTGCGAAGGCGGCGGCCCCATGAGCACCAACGTTGCCCGGATGGTGATAAAATCTTTCCAAAAAAATCAGCAGTCTCCGTTGTCAAAACGGGAAACCCAAATATTGGAGATGGTAAGTGAAGGCAAAAGCCGGTCACAGATTGCGAATGATCTGTTTATTGATTCGGAAACTGTAAAAACACATATAAAAAACGTTTATGTTAAACTCGATGTTAGTTCCAAAGCAGACGCGATCAAAGCTGCGCGAAAAGATAAATTGATATAATGTATCCCGATTTATAGCTTTTTTTATAAATACTATTGTTAAGTTCCGGCGGCTTTTTACATGCTAAATTAACGCTAACTTGTTTAAAAAAAAATAACTTTGGTAGAATTCACTCATTCAAATAGTTTTTCGCGGCTTACATTTATAACAACTGATCAGATATCCAGTTATTTGTTTGATCGGTTAATAGTTAATTAAAAAGTCATGTACGCGAGGTAGGTGACTTTTTTTTTAGAATCTTTTTAAGTACTTTAATAACGGTTCTGCGAAAGATAAGCCTGTTCGGCATTAGCCCTTTCTTTTTGCAGGAATTAGTGATCGTTATAGCAAAGAAAAAAGACAGGTTTATTAAAAACACACTATAGACATAATTATATGAAATGAAAAATAAACTCAAAAAAAATGCGGTTGGATGCTTATTTGCGGTCACGCTGCTCTTGCTTAGCAGCAGCTTTACTCACCTGGGTAACAGGCCATCTAACGAAAAAATCATTAAAGATTATTACGCCGCGTATGAGAAAAAAGATTGGAATATGCTGAAGTCCCTTCTTGCTGATGGGTTTACTTTCACCAGCCCAAATGATGATCATATTGATTTAGCGACATATAAGGAAAGGTGCTGGCCAAATTCTGCCAACATCAAAAGGTTTGATATTGATAAGCTTATCGTTAAAGGAGATGATGCCTTTGTAACCTATAATGGCTGGACTAACGACGGCAGAGTTTTCAGGAACACGGAGTATTTTAAATTTAAAGAAGGTAAAATATTGGAGAATGCATGTTTCTTTGGCCCTGGTATAAGCTTCCCTAATAATAAGGAAAAATAAAACCATAGCAAGTATTCTTGGTTCAGTTCAACCGTTAGGTATAAATAGGTGAATTACATAAAAAGAATTATTTATGTAAATATGTAAATTTTTTATTTTCGTCCAATGTCCGGTTTTTGGACGGGATCTTGTCTTTTCAACGGACTATATTAAGATCACTTTAAAATAGAAAATTAATACGGCAAATCATGGAAAAATTTATGATGATTATAAGGGAGGATTTGGCTAAGATGCGCAAAATGACCGATGAAGAACGATTTGCTAATATACCCATGATGCTCAAATGGGTTGATTCCCTGATCGAAACCGGCAACTATATCAAGGGCGAACCCCTGCTGACAACAGGCAGATATGTAAGCAAGGACCAAATTCTTTCTGATGGCCCCTTTATTGAGGCAAGCGAGGGAATTTCGGGTTATTCAATTATCTGGGCAGAAAATATTGAACAGGCTGCCGCCATTGCCCAAACCTGCCCGTTGTTGCCGGGCGGCCTGGGTGTGGTAGAGGTCCGCCCGATTGCGACTATTTACGGCGTGAGTAATGAATGAATGCGACAAGCGTATAGAAACTCTTTATAAAGAAAGATTCGGTCAGCTAATCTCGCTGCTCTTGCAGCGTTTCCGGCACTTGCCTATTGATTGGGCAGAAGATATCGTGCAGGAAACTTTTACAGCGGCTGCAGTACACTGGCCAAAGACGGGCATTCCCGAAAATCCTTCCGGATGGCTCTATCAGACCTGCAAAAACAAATCCATCAACCTGCTTAAAAAAATTTCTAAAACTACAGATTTATCTCTGGCCAAAACAGTCTCGGTAGCCGCAGACGAAATTTCCGAGGATAGTTTCAAAGATGCGCAATTGCGGATGCTGATGGCTTGCTGTCATCCGCATTTGACGCCAAAAACGCAGATAGTGCTGGCCCTTAAATATGTCTTCAATCTCAAGGTTGAAAATATTGCCCTGCAGTTTGGCGCAGAACCGGATGCTATTGAAAAAATGCTGTACCGTGCAAGGCAAAAAATAAAAAGCGGGTCATTGATTTTATCCAGTGGGCTTTATGGGTATTCCGTGGAGCGGCTTTCGGTCATGCATAAGGTAATCTACCTTATATTTAGTGAAGGCTACAAGCAATCAGGCGAAAAAATAAGCCAGGGAAAAATTTTGTGCGAAGATGCGCTTATGCTCAATAAATTTTTGTTTGACAGCCCCTTGTGCAACCCGGAAACTAAAGCGCTGCAGGCACTCATGCTTTTTAATGCCGCCCGGTTCAATGCCCGCTTTGATGCGCAAGGTAATGCCGTTGAGCTGGAGTACCAGGACCGGACGCTCTGGGACCAATCACTGATAGAGCTTGCCGGCTTTTTATTAACCGAATCAGAAGATGCTGTCTTTTCGCCCTACCACCTTGAAGCCGCTATCGCCAGTGTGCACTGCGCTGCACGCAAATTTGAAGATACTGATTGGGGAGCCATCTGCAAATATTATGAGGTGTTGTTAAAAGTGTACCCCAGCCCGTTTGCCGAGATAAATTATGCAGTGGCATTGCAGTACAATCACCAAACCGACAAGGCCTTTCGCATCCTGATGGATCTTCACCGGAACCCCTATTTTAATAAACTGCCCATTCTTGAGCTGACCATACGAAAGTATTTTGAGCGTTACCATGCAACATAACGAGCATCCGGCGCCATCATGCAAAAAAATAATAAGCACCTGATGTCCGGTAATGGCTTTTATAGTTGTCTATACTAATAAAACAGAAAATTATGAAATTGACTAATCTTTTTAGCAAAATTCTTTTTGTATGTGTGCTCTTATCTTGCAAGGCAGGATTTGCCCAGACTATTACAGACCAGAAAGGCGGACTCGAAAACACACCAAACGGAAAAATTATCAAGGCATGGTATACCGCTTGGGAGAAAAGGGATTGGAATTTGATGACGCAAATTCTCGCGGACGGGTTCACTTTCTCCAGCCCGCTCGACGATCATATCAAAATAAATGTCGTTAAGGAAAAGTGCTGGCCCAATGCGGGCAAGATCAAAACGGTCGATGTGCAACAACTGATCATGAACGGAGATGCTGTCTTTGTAATCGCTAACGGTTATACGACAGCCGACAAATTATTCCGGAATTGCGATTATTTTACGATTAAAGACGGAAAAATTACGGCATACGAATGTTTCTTTGGGCCAGGGATAAATTATCCTAATAATTCGGCAAAATGAGAGGGCAGAAGTGTATTTGATTTTGTGATATGAATACAGTTGAGTTATTGATAGAAAAGACGATAAAATTATACGAATCCAATACCGGTTGGGGTGATAGCGATGAGTGGAGTAGCCAGGATTTTGTAATATTAAGCGAGAAAATACAGGAGCGTACAGGCGTAGCTTTGAGCCACGTAACGTTAAAAAGGGTTTGGGGAAAAGTGAAATATGACAGCCTGCCGAATACCCATACCCTGGATACGCTGGTGCAATTTTTAGGTTATGAAAACTGGCGGGACTTTAAATCGCAAAATGGCAACGGGACAGCAAGCGCAATAACGGTAAAGGAAATCAACGGGAATGGTCACGGTCATACTATTGTTGATAATAAGCCGGAACCCAAAAGGAAAACATGGATTTTAAAAAGTATTTTGTCTATTGCAATCCCGGTAGGTTTAATCCTTTTAATTGTATTTATGGTAAGCATGCACAGCTTATTAATTAAATCAAATGGATGGTTGCCGGTAGTTGTCCAGCCGCCGGTACCGGGAACGTTCGGAAGTGCCGTTAAAGTAAAACCTGCCATTGGACCTACGATAGAAAATGCGCTGGCTGCGGACCAGGAATTAGCAAGGGTCTTGCAGGCGAATGACACCGTAGGAATCGTACGCTTGCTGGACAAAGACTGGGCCGTTATTCCTTCAAATGGTGATGTAGATGAGGGGCCTTCGATATTCCCCAGTGGGATACGGTCCGGTTACCGGGTGCTAAAGACCATGTCGCTTTCAGAACCCAGGGTGCGTTTGTACGGAAATATAGCGCTGGTTACAACGAAAGTTGAACTGGCAGGTGTGTTGGGAGGCAAAGCGTTCGAAATACAGGAGCGCCAAACCGATGTTTGGCACTGGAAGGACGGTGGGTGGAAATGCATTTTGACGCAGGAGGCTGTGATGCCAAAAGTATGATAAGTAAACATCAAAATAAATATATGAATGCTATGACCAACCTTGCAAAAAAATGCCGGCAAACATTATTCTTTTTTGTCATCCTGTTTAGCGCTTTTCAAAGCTTCGCGCAAAAGCCTGCTGACACCAAACTTGATAAAATGCCGGTAGCCCTTGAAACCGATTATGCGCTGAGTGCATTACCCCCTCAACTACGCCCCGGCGCAACTGTTTATTTGTTAGACCCCACAAAAGGGTATTACGTAGCCCGCAAGGGTTCGAACGGGTTTATTACTTTTGTTATGCGAACTGCCTGGGAATGGGCAGAATTCAGGAACGACGTCATTACTGCTATTAGTTATGATGCTGAAGGCGCCAGGACAATTTTCCCTGTTTACATGGACGCAGCGGCAATGAGGGCCTCCGGTAAATTCACGGCCCTGCAGGTTAGGAACATAATAATTGACAGGATAAAAAAAGGCATATACAAGGCCCCGGCACGGTCGGGCATTTCATACATGCTTGCGCCGGTAATGCGTACCTATCCGGCAAAACCAGACCAGCATGACGTGATGACCATGGAGATGCCACACTACATGTTTTATGCCCCGTATTTAACAAACGCTGATATAGGCAACATACCGGATGGCCGGGCGGACGGCCCCTTCTTAGTTAACCCGGAGGCCATGTTCCTGGGAAAAACAAAGGCGCCGTACGGGTATATAATCGTACCTGAAGGCGAGAAAGAAAGGGCAAAAATGGTTGCTGGTAACAAAGTACTGCTTAAACGCCTTGCAGATTACAGATCATTTATGAAAAATTGAACCCGGTATGCAGCATTGACGGATCAAATGGTAGCAACCGACCCTCATGTTCAATAGGGCGCCGCTACGCCCGGCGCACCGCCTGAAATGCCTAATTCAGCTTTCGCTTTTTTGCAGGCGGGGCCCGTCACAGCAAGTATCATAGGGATGTGCTTGTTGAAATAATAGTCAATATCAAAGGTATGGCCTTCCCCGGCAGGGTACATTACGCTTACTTTTATCGTGGTTATAGTTTTCGTAACGTAAAGCTATGATTTATTGGCATAAAGCCAGGCGCAATTTGAATCTTAAATGGGTACGAAAAAGCAAATAAGAGCTGGTAGCAGAATCGTAAGCAATCCAATGAGATTAAGATACGTTTACGCAATGACTTCCAGAAAAGCAGGGGCCTTTGTGATAGATTCCGCAGAAACGGAATAATATTTACTAAGATCAGCAACAAAAAATGATATTATAGAAATACCTGGCCGTGGTAAAGGAGAACAAGTAGCCGCCACTGCAACAATGAAAGAAAAAACAAAAGCGGGTTGATAGAGCAACTGATTTCTAATCAGTAGGCCCCGGGTTCGAATCCTTATGGGCTCACAAAAAAGAAAAAGGTGCATGAAATTGCACCTTTTTGCTTTTAAAGCAATTCTAAAGTGTATTCGTTATATAATTGTGGATCAGTGCCAAAGTTGTGGATTAATGGTGGTCGCCCGGCTCTAAAATACTAACTTTACAAAGGCAGAAAAATACTTTGAACAAGTTCAGAAAGGTTTGCGCTATCGGTAAGTTACAATTAACAAAATGAGAAAAATATTATACTTACTCCTAATCTTAACATCTTCTGCGCATGGCCAGGAAGTAGGGATCGGAACGGTTTTTACAATTGAGTTCAATAATCCCGAAAAAAATATGGAATTTAATTTAGTCTCAAAAAAATCATTCCAAGGAATTATTGACAATTTAAAGATCGATTCAATTGCCATAAGAAGTAAACCAAAAGAAAATCAAATAATTGGTGTATTTGCGAAAGGAAAATTTGGAAACAGCATCAGTTCAATGCTTGTGTTAATTAGTGGCTTAAATGATAATTTGGGCTATGATCTAGAAATTAAAACTCCCCAAAAAAGGAAATTTCAAAACACATCTACTTCTCCGCTTTTTAAAGGTGTGAAATCAATCGAATATTGGCCTTATGATATAGAAAAAATTAATTTTAAGGAATTTAAAGTTATATCAACAGAAAATTTTAAAACAATTCAGATCGAGGAAAAGGTAGATTCTACTTGTATAAACAATGCTGATAAAAATATAGAACTGGGTGAACAAGACTTTAAATCTTACTTTAAATTAATTGCCCTAAAGTTTGAGGGCGACAATAATTTCAAAATTGATAAATTATTGGAATACGAGAAATCCATTAATTCTGAAGATGTTTCCCTTGGGCATTTTTGGTCAATAGGAGAGGGTATCTATCCCAATAAAAAACGATATAGGTTTGGAAATCCTTTTAGTTTCAGAAGAATAGAATGCCCCTATTTTGAAGGGAGTGTTGATTATTTTTATACAAAAGCAACAGGTGATATTAAAGTGGTTGCCTTTAACTGGGAAACTTTTAAAGAATCTAATTTTGGGATTAATCAAAAAATAAAAAAAGATGCACACCAAAAGTTTATCGAAAAATACGATTTCCTGGTCGGGGCAGTAAGCGATCATTTAGGAAAGCCTTTGGCTATTGAACAAGAAAAGGATTCAGGAAGGATTGATACAAAATGGCACTTAACAAATGGCATTAATGCCTATTTGTTTAGATTTACGAATTATGATGAAATTAGATTATATATTTATAAGGAGTAGATCATAGAATACCCAAGCAGGCCAAGTATGTAACCATTTAACATAATAAATTTAGCTGCAACCGTACCAACGCGATTAGTTAAAATATAACCTAAATCAACAGCAAATCTTTAAGAAAGCGGTTTTTGTGTTCCCACAGGGTCTCTCGCAGAGGACCCTGCGTTCCTGCATGTCATTGTGCAGCGCAGGGTCCTCTGCGAGAGACCCGGC
>Ga0302221_10001990_pt1 | contig 12907 bp, 5 predicted proteins | sample II_Palsa_E2_1_FD_193517 | JGI IMG/M metagenome (GOLD analysis project Ga0302221, IMG submission 193517) | Peat permafrost microbial communities from Stordalen Mire near Abisko, Sweden - II_Palsa_E2_1 | ecosystem: Environmental > Terrestrial > Soil > Palsa > Peat permafrost | place: Sweden... | reverse complement strand
TTTATAATAACTTAACTAGTATTGTCGGCAACATTTTGCGGGAACCATGGCCATGGTTCAGCTTTTGCAGGGGTCATGGTTCAGGTTTTTAGACACCCTAACTGAACCATGGCCAAAATTTAAGAACGGAAGACGCTAGGAAGCCTACATTATATTAATCAATAGAGGAGAAGCTGAACTACGTAAATATAAAAAAATATCAGCAATTAGATTAGTAGTTCTTAAGTTATTAAAGAAATAGTGTAAAAAAAACATTAAAAACCTGAAAATTAAGGGGAACCCTATGGTTCTCTCCTCCTAATGAAGGGTTTTTTATCTAGTCTCGTGATATTATATACTACTTAGTTAGAGCTATAATTATATAAAAAAATTATATTATACCCTATAATTAATATATTAATAAATGCTATGGTTAGGGTTACGAAAAGTATAGGTAAATTTTGGTGTTCCTTGCCAAGCGACGCTAAGTCCCTTGCCAAGCGACGCTAAGGCTACGTCAAGGGTTCCCTTTAAGGCCGTTTATACTTCTGCCCGCATCAAGCTTAGTTTAAGAGATAATTTTATAAAAATTTTATATTTAGATAGAGGGAATTGAGGGCTATATTTTATACTAAAAAAGTTTTCGGGTAACTCTTCTTATTAAAAAGTTATTAAATAATAACCTATTTTTTTACTAAAAGTATTTTTATAAAATTGCCTTTATTAAACTAACTATTAGACTAGCTTAAGTAGGCCTAATAGATTTTAATAGAGTTTAAATAAATGTATTTTTTATATAAAGCTTATAATCCTAATTCTTATATGAGGAGCTTTTTGATTCAAACACCAGGAATGCGGGGTCGCGATTGGCCCTGGCGCTGCTGACTCAGCGAGTAGGCCCAAGGCACCTATATTGTCTAATAGTGGCATGGAACAAGAAGGCAACTACCCAAGTTATTTTAAAAGGTTTATATACTAAAACAAGACATTATTTTTAAAATTTCCGTGGTATAGTGGAAGCTAAGCCAAAAGTACTATATTTAAACTATAGTAACTAAAAAGACCTTGTAGTGAAATGGTATCACATAGAGTTCATTAGCTCTAAAATCTAGGTTCAATTCCTAGCAGGGCCACTCTGACATGACTGTAACTGGTGTTATACTAGTTAAAGTCATGTCGGTACACCTTTTTTATTTTTTTGGTATAGTAGTAGGGCAAGCTTGATTAACTACATAGTGTTTTTGGTGTTTTCAGTTAGTTTTAGGAGGGTTATACTATATCGACCACTTGCTAAATTCCTGCCGTTATAAGTAATCGAAAAATAAAAAGAGGATTAATGGAGAGAAGAAAGTAACCGAAAGTTAAAGAGAGGAGGAAAGAAGTGAAGTAAATTATTTTTGGTAAAGAGAGGAGTAAAGAAGTGAAGTAAATTATTTTTGGTAAAGAGAGGAGTAAAGAAGTGAAGTAAATTATTTTTGGACGCTACCAAAAATATATATTACAATAAGCTAATATTTAGTAAATACTAAACTACTGTAACCTTATGGCCCAGTGGTAATTCTCGTGGCGACCTCTGTACTGTAAAAATGACGGGATTAAGTCTTTGGCCTATTCCCTATTTATAGTCTGAGTATTGAGGGCCCTTCGGGGAGCAGGTTTGTCGGTCTAGTAAGCTCGAGCACGCCGTGCCAGTGGGCTATATCTAGATTTAATGACCCGATAGGCAACGGCAGTGGTTTCCCGTGCGGCTGGGTACCCTAAAGACGTCCTATACAGGAAAGCTTAGGAGGTAATACTCTAGAGTATAACTGGCCACTATCTTTTTATCTTTATAAGTCTCTCGTTTTCTTTTTTTCCCCTTTATTTTCTTATATATTATAAAAAGAAAGAGAGTATAATAACAAGTAAAATTTTATAAATTAGCTTAAAAAGTATATAACTTTAATATCATTAAATAATAATTAAATTAACTAGTATTGTCGGTAACATTTTGTGGGAACCATGGCCCTGGTTCAACCTTTACAGGGGTCATGGTTCAGGTTTTTAGACACCTTAACTGAACCATAGTCAAAATTTAAGAACGGAAGACGCAGAGAGACTTATATTATATTAATCAATAAAGGAGAAGCTGGAATATATAAATATAAAAAAATATTAGTAATCGGATTAATAGTTCTTAAGTTATTAAAGAAAGAGTATAAAAAAACCTGTAACTAGACTTATTGGTAGGATTTTGCGGGAACCATGGCCCTGGTTCAACCTTTGCAGGGGTTATGGTTCAGGTTTTCAGGCACCTTAACTGAACCATGGCCAAAATTTAAGAACGGAAGACGTTAAGAGACTTGTATTCTACTCAATAGTAGAAGAGAAACTGAATTACGCAAATATAAAAAAATATTAGTAATTGGATTAGTAGTTCTTAAGTTATTAAAGAAATAGTATCAAAAAAATGTAAAAACCCTGAAAATTAAGGGGAATCCTATAGTTCTCTGCTTTTAATAAAGGGATTTTTATCTCATCTCGTGATATTATATATTACTTAGTTAAAGGTATAATTATATCAAAAAATTATATTATACCTTATAATTAATATATTAATAAATGTTATATTTAGGGTTACGAAAAGTATAAGTAAATTTTGGTGTTCCTTGCCAAGTAACGCTAAGGTTACATTAAGGGTTCCTTTTAATGCCGTCTATACTTTTGCCCGCATCGAGCTTAGTTTAAGAGGTAATTTCCTAAAAAATATATATTTGGATAAAGATAATTAAGCGCTATATTTTATACTAAAAAAGTTTTTTTATAACTCTTTTAATTAAAAAGATATTAAATAATAACTAATTTTTTAACTAGAAAGTTTTTTATAAAATTGCCCGCATTAAGCTAGTTATTAGACTAGCCTAAATAGGCCTCGTAGATTTAAATAGAGCTTTAATAAGCGTATATTTTATATAAAGAAAGCTAGTTTATATCTCTTATATTAAAAGAGTTAACTAGGGGTTGATAAAGTAAAATTCTTAGGAAAAGTTCCAGGTAATGTTACTATAGCAACCACCTTAAAGAGTAAATATAAGGTACGTTCTGCCCTTCATCTCCTTCCTTCCTTCTCTTTAGAGACCTCTCTACCTCCTTACCACACCTCTATACTTTAAAACCCCTCGCTCCCACGCCCTTACCCTACGCCCTTACCTCCTCAACCCCTCTAACACCCCCTTTCTAGCTTTCTATATTTATATCTATTATTTTTTATTTTTTATTTTTTTTATTAGAAAAACCAAAAAAATGTCTTCTGTTAGCGATCTCGGCGTTACTTCTTTACCTTCCCTTTCCTTTATCTCTTTTAATGAGAAAGAAGCCTTTAAAGATATCGAGGAACTAGCATTCCTTAGTTATTATAAGGAATTTAAATTACTGTTTTGTTCTTCTTGCTTTTCTGCTATTTTTCCTTCTACTTCGGTTTTTAAAAGCCACCTCTTAGGAGATTTAAAGCTAATACCTTTAGAACTTCGTACTTCTATTATTTCTCAAGCCTTAGAGATCTTTGAGAAACTAGAAGTAGTTAGTTTTAAAGAGAGTCTTGACCTTATTAAGGCGTTTTCAAATTCTAATTATTTACCGGCGTTTAAGGAGTTAAAAGTTATCGATTTATATATTTGTAATTCTTGTTTTAAAATCCTTAGTAGTAAGACTACTATTAAAAGACATTGTCTTAAGGACCATAAAGATAGTGAGATAAATCCTATTTATAAAGTTATAAAAGGACAAGGTCTAGAAGCTTTCCGATTTTTTTTTGAAATTAATAATAATTTAGATTTTAATCATCGTTCTCGTTCTTTAGAACCTAGTAGTTCTATAAGAGATAATTCTCTACTTCCTAATATTAGCTCGAAAGAAGCCTTTCTAGCTTCTATTAATAATAAAGAAGAAGAGTTAAAAGAAGAACTTAGTAGTTTTTCTATTAACCCTAATGATATTCTTACTCCTTTTCAAAAGCGTTCTCGGTATCCTGAGTATATTAGCTTTAAAACTAATAAGGTTCTAGTAGAACTAGTTGCTCCGATTAAAAAGGATGAATTAATCCTTAATGTTTTAATTATTAATTTAAAAGAATTACTTTATTTAAGTTTAGAGAAGAGTACTTTCTTAAATAAGGTTCATCTTAATATTCTTAATAGTTTCGAGGATAATAAGATTAGAAATAAACCTTTTAGTCCTTTACTTCGAGCTAAAACGCGAGTTAATTATTTTAATTTCTTTTCTTTATTTTTAAGCTTCTTTTTTCGTGCTTTAAGTAAAGCCTTAAATAAAGAAGCTAGCCCGTTCTTTAAAGTATCTTCTTCTACTCTTTCTCTCTTTAATAACTTGATAGATTTAGTATCTAATAAGTTAGAGGAGGAAGGGGATTATATCCTAGAGTTAGGTAATAAATCTCTTAAGAGTAAAAAGAAAGTTTTTAATCAAAAGGTTAATTTAGTTAAATTAACTAATATAATTAATAGACAAGAAGATAGTGAGGACAATTCTAGCGAAAGTACCTCTTCTTTAAATTCATTAGGGTCTTCTTCTTCTTTTTCTTCTTCTTCTACTAGTAATAGTAGTATAAAGATATCTTTATTAAGTAACTCTAATATAGATACTTTAAAGGAGATAGAAAAGATTAATAGTTCTAAGGATTTCTTTGCTTTAGAAGTTAAAGGTTTATTATTAAAGTTATTAATTAATCTTTTAAAGCAAGTTACTGACTTAAATATATTTGATTCGCCAATTAATTGTTTTTTTGCTGCTATTAGTATTCGCTCTTCTAATTTATCTTTACGTACGGAATTGGAATTAAGTCAAGATTATTCAAAGTTTATTTATTGTTTTCAAGTTTTAATTATAGAGTATGCCTTCTCTTTATTATTCCAAGATAATACATTAGAGTTAACTACTATTCTTCGGGATTTTCAAGATAATTTTCTTAATAATAGCCGTAGTACAGGCTTAAGCGAGGTTTTAAATAATCGTAGTTATTGTTTTCGAGTTAATAAAGAGACTAGTACTCTAAGTTTCGTTAGTATTAGTAATACTAAGAAAGATACTATACTTTATAAATCTATTTCTTTAAGCGTTGATAATTTACGTACTTTATTTAATAATTTAATTAATACTTCTACTTTATTTTTAAAAGAGACGCTTCTATTCTCTATACCTAAGTCTAGATATCAAGAGATTACTTTAGAAAAGTATTCTAAGTTCGAAGATCGCTCTTTAACCACTCCTTTTTATTCTTTTAATAATTTAAGTGTAAATTATAAAGAGACTTCTATATTTTTACGGGAAGAAGTATTTAATAACCCTGGTTTATTTTCTCGCTTCTTTTCTACCACTTCACCTGATTTAAAGTTAAATCTAAGTGCCGTTAAAGAATATTTTAATTCTATTTTAATCTTTAAGAAGCGTCTATTATTATTGATTTATTTAACCTCGGGTCTTCCTTTACGCGGTACGGAGTTAGTAACTCTTCGATTTTTAAATAGTCTTAAGGATCAAAGAGAAATATTTCTAGATATAGGTAGTAATCTATTTATAGTTAATATTTCTTATTATAAAAGTCAAGGAAATAGCGAGAGAAGAGCAGCTAATATTCGTTATTTACCTCCACGCGTTTCTTATTTAGTTCTACTTTATATTGTTTTAGTTTATCCTTTTACCGAGTTTTTAAATATTTCTACAATTTCCAATTCTCGTCTTTTAAAAGCAAAGTCGTTTATTCCTTATTTATTTTATTTTAATAATCGTTTATTGGATTCTCGAGACCTAAGTTTGGGTTTAAATAGTCTTTCTAAACAAGTCTTAGGGCAGAAACTAGGTATTCAAATCTATAGACAAGTTATTATTACTATTATTCGCGAGTTTATGCTCGAGCCTCTAGATTCTCTAAGTTTACTATTAGAAAACGATCAAGATAATTCTTTAAAAGAGCTAGTAGCCTTGCAAAGTAATCACTCGTCTAAAGTAGAGGATTTAAACTATGGCCGGCAAGTATTTACTTTTAAAAATATCAATTCGAATTTGCAATTTAAATATTTAGCGTTTTGTTTGCGGTTTTTTACTTATTTTAAGATTAATTCTATAGGATCTCAAGTGAAATCTTATATAAGTAGTGTAGAAATAAAGAATATAGAGAGTCGAGAGCGTTCTCTAAACGAAATTAATCGGCTAGCAGTTCGATTTTCTCGAGTAGATTCTTTAAATGAAGACATATTAGCTTTTAATAGTAAAAAGCATAAAAGACAAGTGTCTTCTATAAGTTCTTCTATTACCCCTTATCCTAAAAGACTTAGATCTAGTGATTTATTATCTTTAAGTAATATTGGTGATACTTCTTTACTATTAAGTAATATTTTAAAGGAGTTTTTAAATAATAAAGACGCGGAGTTTCGGAGTTTAGAGCAAGAGTTATTAATTAAGTCTATTCTTTTAAAGGTTCCTTATATCTTAGCGGTTTTACCTACTAGTATAGGAAAATCTCTTAGTTATTTATTAACTAGTTCTTTAAGTACTAGTAAGTATACTATTATAATTTTACCTTTAGTAGGGTTAAAATTAGATATACTTAGAAGAGCTAGAGAATTTAATATTCCTTGTTATGATTACGAAGAAGAGAAGTTATTTACTACTATTACTTTAATAAGTATTGAAACAATAGTAAGTAATTCATTTATAAGCTTAGTTCAAGGCTTAATAAATAATAATTCTTTAGATCGTATTATTTTCGATGAATGTCACTTACTTATTAGCGCTTCTAGTTACCGTTCTATAATGTTTCGCTTTAAAGAGATACTTGCTTTACCTACACAATTTGTATTTCTTTCTGGAACCTTACCTTTAATTTTCGAGGATTTTATTAAAACAGATTTAAGTTTAAATAGTCTTAGTATAATTAGATCTAATTGTTCCCGGTCTAATATTAGTTATAAAGCAAGCGCTTATATCTCTAATAATAAAGAGAAACAATTAGAAGAAATTACTTTATTTATATCTAATTTTCAAAGTAAGGAGTTCCTTACTAAAGAAGATAAGATTTTAATATTTTGTTCTTCGGAAGAAGAAGTAGAATTAGTATCTACTTATTTAAATTGTTCTTTCTTTTATTCTTCTTTAAGTAAGGAAATAAAAGAAGAAATAATTAATAATTTCGTTTCGAGTTTCGAGGATTATTATTCTATCTTAGTTAGTACTTCTAGTTTACAAGAAGGTTTTGATTATTCTTTTATTAGATTAGTAATCTATAAAGATATAGCTTATTCCTTTCTTGGTTTTTTACAAGGTTCTAGTCGAGGAGGAAGAGATAATAGGCCTAGTACATCTATATTCTTTTATAATTCTAATAATACTAGATTATCTAATTCTTTAAATATATTATCTTCTTCTCATAGTCTTCCTCTTAGTCGCTCGAAGATTTTAGAAGATGATAAAGCATTGGTTTTTAATTATTTAAACGAGAGTATTTGCCGTCGACGAGTTATCAATTTATATTTAAATTCCGAGTTAATAGACGAGTGTTTTAACTTAAATAATAAATGCGATCTTTGCCTTTCTCGTACTGATATTACCAATAAGCAAGTCTCTCGTATTCTCTCTATTACTAAAGAAGTCGAAGTAAAAAGAGAGGATATTCGAAGTTATATTTCTATTAACGGGTTACTTTGTATTTATTGCCGTTTATTAAGTGCTTATATTCCTAATAGCGAATTTACTCTTGATTTCCATACTCTTAAAGCATGTCCTTTTAATACGCGAGTTATTTCTAGAAATTTTAAATTATGGTTAGATAAGAAGTATCTTATTTTACATGATAATACTTGTTGCTTTAAGTGCTTTTTACCTACTATTATTTGTTATTCTTTAAAAGAAAGCGAGTCTAGTACTTGTTTTAATTTAGAATTAATTACTGGTGGTTTAGATATGTTATTTATATTTCGAAAGGAGTTAAATCTTTTAAATAAGTATAATTTAGAAGATCCTAGAGAGTCTCCTTTAACTTTTACAAAAGCGTTTTTTCAAAAGACGTTTTTAGAGGATATAAGAACGGAAGGACTATTAATTCACCGAGCTTTACTCTTGGAAGAATAAATACCTTCAAATATTCTTATTTAAGATTAAAACGAGTTTTTATTATTTAAATTTTGGTTCTTAATACCTTTTTTTTAAAATAAAAACTCGAATATATAATTTAAATACATATCTGATTTAGTATTTATTTGGGCAACTAATATTATTACTAACTTATAAAATAGGCATGATAAGTTATTTAACGAGTTATTATTAATTCACAAAGCAGTACCGGCATTTGCTAGCGAGCTCTCTCATCCCATCCCCCCCTCTTATTAACTTTCCTGGCGAGCTCTCTCATCCCATCTCCCCCTCTTATTCACTCTCCTGGCGAGCTCTCTCATCCCACCCCCCCCTCTTATTAACTTTCCCGGCGAGCTCTCTCATCCCGGTTCAAACTCGGGTCAACGTTTCCAAAGCCCATCGCCAGGTCGGCAGTGAGCTCTCTTATCCCATCCCCCCCTCTTGTCAACTCTCCTGGCGAGCTCTCTCATCCCATCCCCCGCTCTTATGGGCAATCTGCTCAATACAATCTCTGCCTCGATCGCTGACCATGCCGGGGGAGCGAAAGAAGCAGGACAGTCTGCTCAATACAATCTCTGCCTCAGTCGTTGACCATCTCGGGGGACGGGGGAGCGTACGGAGCAGGGCAGTCTGCTCAATACAACCTCTGCCTCAATCGTTGGCCACGCTGGTTAACCACGCTGGTTGACCACGCCGGCGCAGTGTACGGTGCAGGGCAGTCTACTCAATACAATCTCTGCCTCAACCGTTGGCCACGCTGGTTAACCACGCTGGTTGACCACGCCGGCGGAGCGTACGGAGCAGGGCAGTCTGCTCAATACAATCTCTGCCTCAATCGTTGGCCACGCCGGCGGAGCGTACGGTACAGGGCAGTCTGCTCAATACAATCTCTGCCTCAATCGTTGGCCACGCTGGTTAACCACGCTGGTTGACCACGCCGGCGGAGCGTACGGTACAGGGCAGTCTGCTCAATACAATCTCTGCCTCAATCGTTGACCACGCTGGATGACCACGCTGGCGGAGCGTGCGGTGCAGGGCAGTCTGCTCAATACAATCTCTGCCTCAATTGTTGATCATACCGGGGGAGCGAACGGAGCAGGACAGTCTGCTCAATACAATCTCTGCCTCAATTGTTGATTATACCGGGGGAGCGAACGGAGCAGGACAGTCTGCTCAATACAATCTCTGCCTCAATCGTTGACCATGCCGGGGGAGCGAACGGTGCAGGGTAGTCTGCTCAATACAATCTCTGCCCCAATCGTTGACCACGCTGGTTGACCACGCCGGCGGAGCGTACGGTACAGGGTAGTCTGCTCAATACAATCTCTGCCCCAATCGTTGACCACGCTGGATGACCACGCCGGCGGATCGTACCGTGCAGGTAGTCTGCTCAATACAATCTCTGCCTCAATCGTTGGCCACGCTGGTTAACCACGCTGGTTGACCACGCCGGCGGAGCGTACGGTACAGGGTAGTCTGCTCAATACAATCTCTGCCCCAATCGTTGACCACGCTGGTTGACCACGCCGGCTGACCACTTCAATCCATCATACCGGCGTATTATATAATACAGTTTTAAATTTATAAATATGGAAGTCAATCAAGGGTTAAGAAGTATAAAAGAATAGAGAAAAATAAATGAAACAGTTATTTATTTAAAATAAATAATTAAAAATAAATTACCTTATTTTTTTAAGAATATAAATCTTAAACTTTTAATTTTAATAAGCGAGACTATCAGATACGGCTAGACTGATTTAATATAAAGGCTTGAAGTAATAATGGCTTGAGGATATTAAATATTAATATTTAAATTAAAATATCTATTTAATCCGATTTTAACAATTAAACTAGTGTTATTAAATACTATAATAACCACGTGATTAACTCTCAAGATAACTAAGCTATATAATTTAAAAGTTAAAGGTCTAAAATTTTAAAAGAAAATTTGAAGAAAAATCATTTATTTGATTTTTTAAGGGTTTAAGCTTTAAAGCACTTTATAGCCTTGAATAAGAGAAGGTATTTAAAACTATTAAATTTTTAAAATATATTATTAAATACACGCTTTTAAACGCAATTTTTTTATTAAAAATCAAAATAATAATTTATATTTAATTTAATTTTAAAGAATATATTATTTTAAATAATTTAAAAAAAAGTTAAAAAAAAATTAAAAAAAATTTGATATAAATCTTATTTTATAAAAACAGATGAACTTTCATTTTACAATGAAAGCTCATCTGACGAGTCTTATTAGGAATCGAACCTAAACTTTAAAGTGGAAATGCTTTACGTGTTAACTATTACACTATAAGACCTTCAAATTTGAAATAAAAATTCCTATTTTATTATATATAACTCTAGAGTAAAATATTTTATTGAGAAGTATAAAAAAGAAAAGAGAAAAATAAGTGAAATACTTCTTTAATTTAAAATAAATAATTAAAAATAAACTAGTTTATTTTTTAAGACTATAAGCCTTATAAGTTGAAGTTTATTAAGGGAGAATGCCAAATGCAACTAGACCGATTTAATATAAAGACATAGTAATAAGGGCTTAATAATATTAATAGTTAATATTAAAGTTATAGTATTTACTTAATCTATTATTTTGAACAAGTAAAGTGCTATTAAATCGTATTAATATCACGTGATAAGTATCAAAAAAGGCTAAACTATATAATTTAAAAGTTGAGATTTTAAAATTTTAAAAGAATATTTAAAGAGAAATAATATATTTATTATTTTAAGTATAATAAACTTAATTAAAAAAAATTATTTTATTAAATATAGATATGAGTTTATACAAATATAAAAATAATATAGATCTTTTTATTAAATAATAATAATTTCAAAAATAATTATTTAAATTAATATATTAATGAATTTAAATTTTATTTCAAGATTAAATAAAAAAATAATTAACGAATTAAAATTAAAAAATAAATTAAGGATATAATTAAATAAAGTATATTATTATAAAAAAAATTGAATAAAACTATTATATAATACTTAAGGTTATATAATTATATTAAAAAGTAAAGAAATGCCTTTTTAAAATTAAAAATTCCAACTTTAAAATTTTACGAGTTCTTTAATTTAAGGGCAAATAAACTGACTAGAGTAATTTTTAAAAATATAAATTATATTCTATAAAATGAATTAAATGAAATTTTCATTTTAAGATATAATTCAATTTATCCTCAAGGTTAAACTCTTTAAAACCTTAATATTATTAAAGCGAGCTAGTTACATTTGACTAACTCGCTTAAAAATTTAAAAATTTTAACCTATATAGCCTTATTATATAAGCTTACTTATTTATAAATACTCCTTTATTAAAATGTAATTAATTAAATATACTTAATAATTTAATTATTAATTTAATTTGAAGCAATTAATATTTTATTAATAAATAATTATTTATATAAAAAAAAAGTAATGAACAGGGCCCCACCTAACTCCGGTTCATAGTAGTTCCTTAATAACTACTACCCTCAATTATTTACAAGTAAGTCAACATCTCGTACAAACCATATCGTAAGCATATATTAACCCATTGCTCACTTTCCTCTTTCTCTCTTCTTGTACCCTCAAGCCATAAGCCTAGTGCAATTGCAGCTAGACTACATTTAGGCTTTATTTGAATAATGTACCAGGGGACCCAATCCTTAGAGTAAGCCTCCCAATAGTGCTCATGATCCTCCATAGCAAACCGAAGTGTGTATTGGTGAAGTGTCATTGCCATTTTGTCTATTGCCTAAATTAGCCTAGTTCAAACCCTTAGTAAATGCCTCAAAAAGCTATAAAAATGCCATTAGTATAGTTACCACTAAGCCACATTACTAAATGTATTTCCAAAATGTTTTATTTAAATAAATAATCTCTTCTAAGGATTTCTTTATAATTATTATATTTTTATATATTATTTATAATATAAAAAGTTAACGTTAATATTTATTTAGTTATTATATTTATAATCTAATATTAAATAAATAAAATATGAAATAAAATAATATTTTAAGATTAAGGCTTTATAATAAAATAAGTAATTATTTTTCAAATTCCAAGGGCCTTGTGGTGTAGTGGTAACACAGTTCAAAGATGTCTTTTGTCTTTGAGAAGCCGTGGGTTCGATTCCTAACGAGACCATTTTTTTATATAATTTTTTTTAATTCAATTTTATTATTATATTAATAATATTTGAATAAATAGATCTTTAATAAGCCAAGATTATTAAATATTAAATATTTTTGTATTTAAATTAAAAAAAACAAAGTTTGAATAAAAGTTTAATTAAAATATTAATAAACAAAAAGTGAAAAGGTTTAATAAATAGATATATTAAAAGAAATATTTTTAGTTTCTATTTTTATAATATTTAAGAATAAAAATTAAATTAATAAGGAATTTAAAGAATTATTAAAAATTTATAATATTTTTGAAGTTTTTAAAATAAAAATAAATTTTTTAAAGAGAAATATGGAAGAAATAATATATTATAAAAAGTAAAAAAAAAAAATATATAATAAAATATAAAAAGATAAAAAAGATTAAAAATAAAATGAAAGTAAAGAAGATGAGAATAATAAGAAAGGAAAAAAGAAAAGATTTTAAAGATAAAAACGAAGGCGATAATAAGTTATATGAACGGTTAAGGTAAGGGCTAGGGCTAGGGAGTATAGAGCGAGGGGGGGGAGGAGGGGGAAGAGAAGAACGGCTAATGGCTACTTCTTATGTGAGGGAGCTTTTTGAGTCAAACACCAAAATCGCGGGGCGCGGATGTGGATGACTAAGCAGCATT
>Ga0302221_10001989_pt1 | contig 12913 bp, 1 predicted proteins | sample II_Palsa_E2_1_FD_193517 | JGI IMG/M metagenome (GOLD analysis project Ga0302221, IMG submission 193517) | Peat permafrost microbial communities from Stordalen Mire near Abisko, Sweden - II_Palsa_E2_1 | ecosystem: Environmental > Terrestrial > Soil > Palsa > Peat permafrost | place: Sweden... | reverse complement strand
ACTATTTTAAAAAGCCGACGATAGTAGACTTAAGCTCCTTAAAAGTATACTTTGCTATACTAGGGCCACTAAGGGATTAGCTTAGATTATCTCGATTAAAGCTATTATTAACGCGAAAGATGGGTCGAGCCCTTAATATATATAACAAATAAGATATATACCAGATAAGAAGGTTTAAAAAGATAATTAAAGAGCTAAATACTAAGAATATAAAGGGAGATAATAGTAAAAGCTTTAAAGGATATTTGTATTATAATATATTATTACTAAAACATTTGCTAGATCCTTTAAGTATTATTATAAGATTATTTGCTAAAGCAAATAGTTGGGTTTATAATTAAAGGGTAAAGGGGAAGAAATTGCTTAAAGTAACATGCAAGCTTTAGTGTTAAAGGTATTACTATTATATTAATATAATGCGCTTACCTTTTATTTTATTAAAATCTAGTATATAATAGAAGTTTATAAACTGTTTTTTGTAAGAGACTTTATATTTTTACTTAGCTAAAAGCTAATCCTTAAAGTAAAGCGCGTTAACCCTTAAATAATTATAATAGTATTGCTTATTATTATATACATAATATAAAAGGAAATTAAATATAAGTAAAGGGCTAAATCTTATAATTAGTTCTCGGATTTAGTATAAATGTTTATATTTAAGGGGTTAACTTATTATGCAAATAAGTTATATCCCTTATCTTAAACGAATTTGCGGCTTATAGTTGTAGCATACTACTTTAGTCCCTTAAAATAGTAAAGATGGCTTTCCCGAGTTATGCAAATAATATAACATAAAAGTAATACTTTAAATTATTATTAAGATCGAATATAAAGTAATACCGGTCTAAGAATACAAATTGCACCTTTTCGATTTTTGAGAGCTAATAGTATACCGATTATAAGGTCCCTAAAATAGAACGTCTCTATAATACTTTTTATTCTTAATATCTTTATTAAGTTAAAGCAAACATTAAAGCTTATATATAAGATTATTATCCCCGAGGTAGCTAATAGCTTACAATTGTAATATAATACACGCCTTTAGATAATAATAATAGCTTTATCGGTTTATTATATAAATAGTAAGAAGAGAGATAAGCTTTTACTAGAAACTAACAAATCGGCATACAAAATAAGAAAGCTTAATTATAATTATCTCGGGTCGATTTTGCTCGGATATACAAGTAAAGCGTTTTAAGTTGCTCTCTTAATAGCTAAACGTTAACCGGACATTATTTAACTTTTTATCTAATCTTATTTAACTTTATTTAATCTTATCCGACTTTATCCGACCTTATCCGACTTTATTTAACCTTATCTAACTTTATTTAACCTTATTTAACCTTATTTAACATTTATTAAATTAAGTCATTTGGCGCTACTTTAAATAAAGTATACCTAAATAACTTAGTGCTTATACGCTTACTATTTCTCGGAAGGCGCTATATAAGATTATACTTTTAAACATCTTCTAAGATTGCAATTGTCGTCTTTTGTTAATAATTATAATATATCCGATAAAACTAATTATCTTGCAAACGTGTTTTACTATTTTCGGATATAGATGTCGCTATCGAAACTTAAAGTTATTAGGGTTAGCATTATATGCTATATGACGACTACTAATAACAAAACCGTTTTAAAGGAGTATTAAGTCTAGTTTAACAGGAATTTAGTCTTTAATTATAAGATTGCATGCGAAGAGCGCTTAGCTCGGGAAGACATAATTTATAAGCACCTCGGCAAATATCCTCGAATCTTAACGTGCTTTAGCTTTAAAGAGGTATATCTTAGCGTTTACTTGCTTTATTTAAAGATAGCTACTTTAAGTTTTATTTGCGCATATATATAAAAGAACCTAAATAGCCTACCTCCTATCTAGTAACGCTTGCAAATAGCCCTTAATATAGCTACTAAGTTAAGCTATATGCACTTATAAGGAGCACTATTATGCAATCTATCTTATACAAATCTCTTTGTCTTCGATAAACTTTATATTAAGCTTAGCGACTTTAGCAAGGCTCTCCTTAACGGATTTAACTTTAAATAGGACTAGACGCACGAGTCTTGTTATTACTTGCTTTCACAAGGATAAGAGTTTAAAGACATGCTACTTATAAAAAGGGAGCTCTTTAGCCTAAGATCAGCTATATATAAAATTATTGCGTGAAATAGACTTTTCCCGGAATTAAGTAACGACGAAGTAAATAATAAATATACGCGGGATAAGTTTCTATTACTTGACAGCAATATTACTAGACGTATAATTTAAAGTTATTAAGCTAAAGCTTATATAACTACGCAAGAAGTCGCTAATAATTTAAAGAGCTGCAAGTCGTCTTAAGGTGCTAAATAGGGATAAGGTTACTTAAAATCAAATTATAACTAAGTAAATAATAGTAAAATAGTAATTTATATAAAGATAATATTAAATTAAATATCTCGAAAACGAGCATAAAAGTATAATTTTATCAAACAAAGGCCTCCCTTACATCTAAGTAATATTATAATTGTAAAGATTATAATAAAAATCGAAAAATAAGCAAAGGCAACTTATAGCTTTATTTATCCTTTTAAAGAAAGTAATTTAATCTCTTAAAAGCACCCCTCCTTATAAGTACGCAATCCTTAATAATATGAGAAAGCTCCCTTTCATGTCTAGTTAGCATTAAAGATAGCTATAAGTAATTATAAATAACACTTTACTATTCTTAATTAAGCAAAGCAAAGGGGACAATTATTTAAAGAGGTGCTATTACTAAGAGCTATATTTGTGTCTTATGCAAGATTTGGGCAATATAAGTCGAGTTTCTTTTTATACTAGTCAGTAATCTTATAGCTAGTTGTGACGTATTTGTCCTTTATCCTTTTATAATTCTTATATTTAACTATAATATTAACGTACTTGCACATTATAAAAGTAACTCTTATTAAATGCTTTAAAAAAGATTAAAAATGTAAGCGTTAAGGACTATTATTAGCATTTAAAGGATATAAACGTTTAGATTTATACTATTACTCTTAAATCCTTTAAAGGCTTAACATCTTTAAGCTTGCCGAGCAAGGGTTTTAGCTTAGCCCTTCTTTACCCTTATATTTGCTTGCATATGCAATATTGCAAATTAGTAAGATAAACTAGTTTAATGCGCAATAGCAAGGATGTATAACTAACTACTTATTTTACTTATATAATTAGAAATATTAAAATATGCATTACGTGGTTTAATATAATCTAATATAATCTAATATGATTTAACATATTTAACATGTTTTAATATACTTTATAAAGAGGCGCTATATCCTTTTAATCGTTTTCTCTTGCTAAATTATTTAGCAATTATAACATCGCAATTAAACCGGCTATACATGTCCATTTATAATATTAGCAAAGAGCTAAATATATATAGCGCAATTCTAAGTTACTATTAAAAGGACCTCGAAGATCGTTTAGTTATAGCTTTTAAGGAGCTAGGATAGCAACCATGTGCTAAAGTCCCCCGAGAATAGAAGTAAATCCTAGCAAATAGTCGAGAAAATAAAGCTTATAAAGTTTATTTGTAAGTATTAGATAAGGATAGTTATATATTCTTTCCTTTTATATTAGCTATCTTGCCGAGGGCTTGCGTCTCCTTTAATCTCGATAAGTATTTTCGGTATTACAAGGATTGTCGATATAAATTATAGCTTAATATTGAGATAAAAGGGTTACTTGAAAGGATAGCGAGGAGGCAAGGGTTTATTTAAAATCCTTATTATAAGAAATTGGTCTAATTAGTATTTTTATAAGGTTTATAAGAAGTCTTATATTTTAATTGAGAACTTGGATATCTTAATCCTTAAAAGGTTTCGTATTTTATTTGTCTTCTTATACAAGTAGCGCTAATAAGCTATAAGGGCTGCCTTTTAGAATATATTATATCGAGTATAAGTACTTGCAAATATCCATTAATTGTATACTTATTTTAAGCAACTATATTTGCGACGCAGTTTAAGCTAGCGCTTAATAGAGATAAGAACAAAAGATAAGAGGATTAATAATAGATTGCTTAATAGCATTAATTCCTCGGAGTTAAAACGAGAATATCTTTATTATCTTCTTTGTTAGCTATAAGAAGGGGCTTAAATTAATTAATTAGCTTTAGTCTAAATATAGATTAGAGATTAATCTAATAATAAAACTAGTAAAAAGATTAGTTAATATGCAACTAGAAAAGGGTAAATAGTCAATTTTAATATTTAATATACCCGACTAATAATTTTTAGCATAAAAATTGAGTACAAGTGCTCTAATATAGCAATTACTCGAATATTAGTTTTAAGTAATCTTCTCTTTAATGCAATTTAAGCTAGCGCTTAATAGAAATAAGAGCAAAAGAGTAAAAGAGCGATAACGGGTTACTTAATAATCTTAATATTATAGAGTTAAAATGTAAATATCTCTATTAACGTCTTAGTCGGTTATAAAAAGGGACTTAAATTAATTAAAGAGCTTTAGCTAAAGCTTATATAAACCTTACTTAAGCTTTTATTACTTGCACTATATACTCGGCAAGGATAACGGTTACTTTGTCGGTTTTGATATTTTCTTATACCTAATATATTAGCGCATCCTCTTTCGAAGGATTATATACTATAATCGATTTGCCTTGCCCGCTTATTGTCCTCTTATAGTCCTCTTCTCCGAAGATTTAAACCTTAAAGTATTCGTTTATCCCCGAACGAGCCTTGTCTCCTTTTTATATAAAACTAGAGTTAGCTATAGCTATAATAAGAAATAGTATTTATAATTAGATATACTTAAGCCTTCCTAGGCATTTTAACAACTTTTAGCTTGCATAAGATATTTGCGGCTTATTAAACAAGGCGCTCTAAGCTTATATAATTAAGTATATAACACATATGTGCCTTTTATAATATAAGCTTTTAAGTTAAATTGTCTCCGATGCCTTATATAAGATATGTGGCAAATAATATAGTAGCTTATTTGCAAAGGATAAAGATTTAAATCGCTAATTAAAAGAGATAGCTTTAAAAATAACACAAGATAGTCTAAAAGTTGAATCGGAGCTTGCGCGCAATAGATAAATAAAGATGCTTTTAAATAAGCTTTGCTTTAAGACGAAATAATATACAAAATAAATAATTAAAAGTTTAAAGGTATTAAGATGCGATAAAAGACTAAAGCTTAACTTTTGCTAATTTTACCGGAAGCTTAAGCATATAACGCACAATTTTAGTAAAGCACTATTAAAGCAGAAATTAAGTAAGAGTTTTAATGCCCGACTAGCTAGAAAATATTTTACTATTACCGAATTTATCTTAACGAAAATATTATATAAGCTTATAAGCTTTGTAAGAAGTATGCCTTAAGGCTCTTATAGCTTCCTTGTTAAACAACCTTATATTATTTATACTTTTACTTTGTTATCGATACTAAGGCTAATTATTAGGAAAGCCGCCCTTAATAAGGAGCAAGTTGCCCTTGCTTATAAGGGCCGCTTTATAATTAGTTTGCAGTTTCTTTGCTCTTTAATTTTGCTCTTACTTCCTTCTTTAGCTTAGTTTGCAAAACATTGCATCTATTTTAGAGAAAACGTGTATATATATTAAGCAATTAACTTAAAGGTAAATCTTTGTCCGAAATACTATTTGCGAAAATAGGATACTTTATCTCTAGTAGCTAATTATGTTAAAAACCTAATAATTATAAGCATAAAACACAAGAGTATTATAAAGTAATTATAAAGCTGCCTTCTCTTTTTAGTTATACCCCCTCTTACCTCCCTAAAAAAGAGACTTAAAGACCCCCTTTATTAAAAGAGGAATTTTCCGGTAAAAGCTTTAACTTGTAATGTTTTACACAAACTCTTAACTAGTTCTAAAGATGTAATTCGGTAGCTTAAATTTATAGCAAGCATTTTAAAGAGTAAAGAATATTTGTCTAGTATTTTCTCCTTACTCCTCTTAACCTTATTAAACTACTCGAGCATCTTTGTAGCAGCATCCCCCTTCTCTTTATAAATGTTTGCAATTGTCCACTTATTATAAGGTAATAATAGCTATATACCGAGAATAAATATTATAACAAGTTTATAGTTTTAAATATTAGCTAAGCGCCCTTGTTTACCCGTATAAAGGAACTTTAGTAGTATATAAGTAAGTGTTCCTTTGTCTTATAATACTAGTTCGATAGCATATTAGATAAAGAATTTAAAGTTGCAAAGTTTAGCTTATTAGCCTTTGCTAAAGAGGATATTTTCGGCTTTAATATTAAGATAAAGTATCTCTTTAAAATAAATATACTTTATATTACTACTAATATTTATTTATATCTAGTGTGCTATATCTTTAAACAAGTCCGACATCCTCGTCTATTTGTCTATAAACTTCGAAAGGTCTTATTTATTATATTTTATCTCGAGGTATAAACTTAAAGCGTTATAATTTAAAAGCTTTATAATAAACGGCTAATAAAATGTGAGATTAAGTAAAAAGGTCTTTTATAAGCTACTTATATAATTTAAGGAGTTTAATATGTCCTTTTTATTTTTTTACATGTCGGCGGACTCCTTTATTATATATTGCCGGTACACTTTAATTACAACTATAATTCCCTTTCGAGTAATCTCTTTAAAGACTAGTGTTTAATCTATTTTAGTAATAAGTATATTTAAGGGACAAGCTCGGGGTATCTTCTTATCTTCCTTAATCTTTTCCTTGTCTTTTATAATTTTTCCCCCGTCTTAACTATTCCTCTTCCTTAAATTTAATCTTAGCTTTATTGTAGCTACCTTATTTAAACGCTTTGTAAGCAAAGATATTATTAAGGGAGGAGAGATAAGTACCTAGTTATAAAGGACTTCTTTAATAGCTTATAATAAAACCTTAATCTCGAAGTTTAATCCCTTACTTAATAATACTTGCTAATAACCGCACTTAAGCGTAGCTTCTTTACCCGGCATTATATTATTTTCAATTAGAGGGACTATAAGATATTATATATAAAATATAAATGTTAAGCTATTAAAGAGTATTAAGGAATCTTAGTTTAAGTTTAAATATAAATAAGCATAAAAAAGGTTAATATAGCACGACTCCTTATTAATAGAACGGGGATGCTTAAGGACTACTTTATTATCTTATAAGCTATTAAGCGTGAACTTTTCTTTATTCTTTAATTGTTTAAGCAAAATAATACCTTAGCTTCGGTTATGCCTTTGCTTGCTCGTATAAGTTTAGCATTTTAAAGTATCCTTATCGTTTAATGTAAAGCTACCTTCGTGTTCAAAAGAGCTAGTATTAAGCAATAAATAAATGTTTTCTTTAACTAGAAAGAGCATACTCTTATTCTCTTGTAAGCGGGTAAAGTAAAGCGCTAATTCGGACTTTAAGAAGAAGATTGCTCGGAGGTTAGGGTTATCAAGGAGGGCTAAATCTAAAGCATCGATAGTTTTTACTGTTTTTAATGCATTACAAGTGCTAGCGCTAAGAAACATCGTTAAATTAATTAGCGCGAATAAAGGAGCTTGACTTATAAATTAAGAAGAAGGTGCAATAACGTTCTTATAAACTCTTCCGATCCTTGCACTAGTATTACGCTACTAAAGTGCGTTTCGGTAAGGTAAGTTCCTAGCTAGCTATTTTATTAAGCTTATGCTAACCGCCTAGCTCCGCGCTTAAAAGTAGCCCTTTAAGGCAACCTTAATTTAAAATAAATACTACTCTTTAACTTGCTTTATTACTAGTTTAAAAAAGACTATTAGTATAAACACTAAGCAAAATAAGCTTATAAGCCCTTCGTTATTAGCGATATCAATATCGGGTTTAACTTAAGCGCTTACCTCGATTAAAGATAGCTTGCTTAGCTATAAGATCTTTATCGAGAATACTAAGAAGTAGAATCGCGAATACAACTATAAAAGCATCTTATATATATATAAATACAAATTTTGGAGACTTTTAATCGAGGTAGCTAGTAATGCTACTTTAGCAAACATTAAGTTTAAGTTTAAAGTGAGGAGTGTTATAGAGCAAAGAAACGCCCGGTCTTACGAGAAATTCGAGGAATAAGCGTACAAGATTATATTATTTGGCGCCGAGCTCTTTTAAGACTAATCCCAAAAGTCGGTCTTCTTATTAGCCCTTAATAAGCAGCATACTATTTATAATTATAAAGCTTTTATTGCAAACTATCTCCTAGTTTTAATTAACGCACTTTAGTAGCATAAACAAAATTATCGATAGCAAAGTAGTTATACGCAAAAGAAACTTGTGTCTCGAAGAGTGTTAAAGACATCTTCGGAATTAAATAAACAAACTAGCGTATAGCGGAGCTTGCGCAATAAGAAACTAAATACGCTACCCTCCGAGTAAGTATACTTTAAAATATAATAAGCTAATAGTATATTAACGGCTACTTATATCGACGCAAATTAAATTGATTAAGTTTAGACTAATCTCTTGCAAAGTCTACTAGCTAGCCCTTTTTTCTACCTTAATATTATACCGAAGGTAGACCTTATAATACTAAAAAACATTAAATATTAAGTTATACCCTTAAGTGGCATTTATAAGAAATAGAGGAGTTTTGCTCGGTTTAGCATATAAGACATATACTAGAGAGGGATGTGGCCGATATGCTAGCTTTTTACTAGTTAATGCGTTATAGTATAATATACTAATTGTTTTTGCCTTTTAAATCTTGTCTTTCTAATATTAACCTCTCTATTTTCTTTTATGCTATTTTACTATCTTACTCGCTTTAAACGCTACTTCCCTCGACTATAACTACTTTAGCGTTAAGATTAGCTAATAAAAAGATAAAGTCCTTTTTAGACATTTGTCTAATGTCTAGTAAATGCCTAAGGATAAGTAAGTATTAGTGCTTAAGCGGCTACTTGTCCACTTATAAGCTAAGTCTTGCTTAAAAACTTAAAGAAGATTTACTTTTAAGACTTGCTTTACTTAAAACCTAATTATCTTTACTTAAATACTAGTTATTATTGCTACTAGACACGGGTTTGCTATCGCTTAAATTACTATTATCGCTAATTAACAGCTTGCTCTTTCGCAATATAAGAACCCCGTCGATGCGAGGTATATTTAGCCCTAAGAGGGCAAAGCCGTTAATGCTATAGCTATAGCTTGCCCTCGCAACAGTTGACAAAGTCGTGCTATTAAACGAGGGCTAAGATAAAGTATACCGGCTAAAGCTAGTTAAGAGGAATAAATGTTACTTTATTAGCTTAATAGTAAAGTCGTTAATCTTCCTCATATAGCCGATACTTGCTATAAGTCGGACAACTTAGCCTTGCTCGGTATAGCCGTCTTAAATTACTATAATAGAAGAATAGTAATATAGAAGTGCAAATAGAATATAACCTTAGTTAGCGTTAGCAAAGTAGCTCCAGACAATCGCTTAAGGTTATAGCAATTAGGCAACTAGTTTAGATAGTTTACAAAGAATAGTTAATATAAAATAACATCGTTAATTAAACCTTTAAATCACGCAAGATATAAAACAAAGATAAAGTTCTTATAATTAAAATACTTTTACATCTTTTATAACACGTCCAATTAACCTAAAAACATTAATTGTTTTACTATACTTGTGCTAAGCTCTTATTTAATAATCTAAGATCTAAGATATACTTTCGAGTTTTTATTAAATTATTATACTATGTCTCTAATAACAAATATTTACTTAATAACTCCTCCTTTTAATTATTCAAAAACCTAATAATATATACCTTTTCGAATTTTAGCTTCGCGTTTTCCAATTTTAGTTTATTCTCTTTAATTAAGCTATTAATAGCTTATAAAAGAGTGTCGCAATAGTTGCTTGCTATAAACTCTATCTTATAGTCTAAAATATACTACTAGATATATTACAAAAAAGTGACTTGTCGTCGAAGCTAATCCTAAAAATCTTAAAGAGGTTTAAGAGGACTATATATATTACTCTTAATATTACAAAACGCCTCTTATGCCTTTATTTCTTGCTCTTAGTTTGTCTTAATAAGGCTATTAATATACAAGATCACCCCCCTTTTATACTTCTTATATAAAGGCTTATCGTTATTATTAGCGAAAATAGTTTCTAAATCTACTAATCGTTAGCAGAGTTAATATAAAAATTTATATAAGTCTTACTAGTATCGTCTTTATTATCGGCTATAATAGTTTCTAAATCTGCTAATTATTAACGGAGTTAATATAAAGATATAAGACTTACTAGTATTATCGTTATAAGTAATAAGCTTATTTATTTCCTTAAACGTCCGCTTAAATCCTAAATACCGAGACTTGTGTTTTAATAATTAGTCTAAAATATCTTAAAGACGCTCCTTATACTATTAAGGATTTGCTTTTAATAATTTAAAGAAGGCTATATTAAGAAGTATTTAGAGTAAATCTAGTAATAATAAAGACAAGATAAGTAATATTAACTATAAAGAAGAATAATAGCTAGTAAAGCATTTAGAAAATGTGGTAGCCTTTATATAATATATGCATAGTTAAAGCTTTTAGCTTCTTAATACCAAGTTTATAATATAAAAATGGGATTTGTAATAATGCTTAGCCTATTACTCGGCATAATAGATATTAAAAAGCTAAAGCAAATATAAGGGATATTATAAGGCAAAATTATACTATTACCTTATATAATATATATTAAGCCGCTAAGATAAGAGCTACGTATTAGCTAATAGTGTGCTTTATAATGTTATTTAGATAAGGCACAAGAATTAGAAGCATATAAAGCTAGTTTATGCGTCTAATTTGGGTTAATAGCCGGCAAATCTTAGATAATTAGCCCTAGTGACAGCGTCGGTGTAAATAACGGGATATGCATTATATATTATATAACTAAAGGCGCTAATCGTTTTTAAAGTATAAAATAGATTTAATAAAGTATTAAAGAGACTTTAACTAGCTTTATTTAAATTTATAGCTTCTTCTTAGCAAGCAAGTCACTATTTACTAACCTCTTTTGTTTATTATAGTCGGCTCTCTTAAAATAAGCATCCAATTCTTGCGCTAATATTAACTTCTTTACTAAATATGTCGACTTACTAATATTATAAGGCTTTAAATCCCCTTGCTTAAAGGTTATTATAAATTTGCTATTAACACTTAGCTTTACTCGCTTTCGAAAGTTTCCGTCTTAGTCGATAAAGGAATAGTTGCCGACTATCCCGGGAATAAGATAGTTATTAAAATAAAAGGTAGCACTTAATAATTAATCGAGTAATAGTTGAAAAGCTAAATCGCTTTAGCATATAATACAAAAAATAGAGCTAATACTTATATATTCTTTATTATATTTTCTTGGCTTTAAATTTAATTCGAAGTAAAATAAAGAAGTAATAGCAAAGCGTGCTATATTATTAATAACTTTAAACATTGAATCATCCTCTTAAGCTCTCTTTTAAAGCTTATATATACTTTAAATATTATCGAGTTTTAGTAAAGGGCTATTAAACTTTATATCGAGGCAATAATATTTAAAGTAATTTCAAAAGACTTATTTGATTTGTCTATTATATATCTTCTCTTAAAACATGCGCTATAATTTAAGGAAGGCTTTATCCTTTTAAAGACAAAGGTAGCTAAAAGCAAGTACTAATAAGCTTTCTTTAGCATAAGATATACTAGTGCTAAGCAAGATAATAAAATTAAGCTCTTTAGCCAAGGGACATATAGCCGCCGCCTTTAAAAGTGCTAAGATAAGCAAGTCGTTCTCAAGGGGCCTAGCATCTTAAAATGCGCCGATATTACTTATTTCCTTTAAAGGGAAAAACTTGTAAGTATAATTAGCTATAAGCTTTTAAGGGAATAAGAGATATGCCCAAGTGCTATAAACGTAGCTCTTATACTATATTCGGTTAGCCTAAAACATTAAAGAAGTATTAGACTTTTATATTTCTTAAAGTAATATATTCTTATAGCTATCGTCCGGCTATATAATGCAATATTCTTAATCCTCGTCTCGGGTCTTTACTCTATTATAGTTAATAAATATATAGCACGATAATTTATAAACTATAGCTATAAGAACCGCAACTCTTGCCTTTATTAAAGTTGCGTATAAGTTATTTAATATTCGCTTGTCTTTAAATGCTTCTTTTATAGTAGCTTTAATATATGCTATAAGATAAAGCCCGTCAAATAAAAATAATAATAGCTAAGAAATAAAAGGAATTCTTAAATCCTTTTATCTTATAAATGCAAGTATTGCAAGTCTTTTAAAATTTTGCAAGGACTTTTCGACTATTTACCCCTTAACAAATAGTTTAGCGGCATTTAAACTACTTTAAAGGAGTTAGCTAAGCTTTTAAGACTTCTTTATATTATATACTTAAACTTGTCTTGATAATAACTTTAAAAAACTTTTATAGCTATATTAGTAGCTTAATATAATCCTCTATTCTCTTTATAAATTTTAAAGGCAAGACGCCTTATATCCCTCCTTTATCGATGTATAAGACCCTTACTCTAGTAATAAGAGGATAAACCTTTATAACTACCTCTTTAAGCATCTTTGCCTTACAAAGGAAATAGTTGTAAATTTTAAAGATTTAAGGGTCGTCTTTATAATTGTCTCCGAATACTATAACACAATTTTTGCAATTAATATATCTACATTCTAGTTTATGCTATAGCTTGCGCTATAAGCAAGGATAATAGGTGCTACTATTATAGATATTATATTAGCGGCTTGCAAAATAGCAAAGAGTACTTTTATAAATATTTACTAAAGTTTTCTTGCCGAGGGTTAATTAATTAAAAAGTTCTTGCAACTAGCTTTAAATCTTATTTATAAATTTGCTAAAGAGGACTATATTTAAAGATTTTTCGAATGCTATTACTTTAAATTTACTTACCTAGTAAAGTATATCTTTATATAAGG
>Ga0302221_10001987_pt1 | contig 12925 bp, 1 predicted proteins | sample II_Palsa_E2_1_FD_193517 | JGI IMG/M metagenome (GOLD analysis project Ga0302221, IMG submission 193517) | Peat permafrost microbial communities from Stordalen Mire near Abisko, Sweden - II_Palsa_E2_1 | ecosystem: Environmental > Terrestrial > Soil > Palsa > Peat permafrost | place: Sweden... | reverse complement strand
TGCCTTGTGTTTTGTTGTCCCTTTTTTAACTTATTTGCATAATTATTTGATTTATTAAAAGCTTTACCTTTGTATTATTATATTTATATCAAGTTTCTAGTCTATTGCAGTACCCTCTAAAAAGCGCAAGGCTGACTTTGCCGACTTTTGGCTTTAATTAAGTTATTATCTTAAATGCTTTAAGCATATAATTATTAATTTTAAGATTAAGTGTTTGACTTTACTTGGAAAGAAGAATTGCAAGCATTGCAATAAGGGTAAAATAAGTTGCAAGAAGGTAAGCTTAGCATTTTTAACTTAAATTATATTTTATATATTAGTATATAAATAAAACTAACATATACCTTTAAATTCTTAGCTACTTTTATAAGGCTTGCTATACTTGGGAGGATATTATTACTATTTTTGTTATATAGCTTTAAGATTACTCTAATTAAGAGTCTTTTGCTAAAGAGGAAAATAATTATAATCTTTAAATTATAAAATTTAATTATAATATATTTGATAATATCTAGAACTTTAAATACTTTTAGCAAAAGATAAAGTTAATAGATTCCTTTTTGTATATTAGGAATTTGGAGGATAAAGACTTTTAAAAGGCCTTGCAAGTAGGTTTTTTTGACCTTTTAAAGAATAAAGCTAATCTTAGTTTAAAAATATTAAAATATATATATTTAAAGTATAAAGTTAACTATTAGTATTACTATTGCTTAAAAGGACAATTTTATTGCAAGTGCCTCTTTTGCTAATATTGTAATGCTTTTAGCAATAAAGGAGCTGACTTTAGAGATTTAGCTTTTTTAAAAGGCATATATAGTTGTAGTAAGTCTACTAGAACCCTTTATAAAAGTCTAGAAACTAACTTCTTTTAATATGTGCTTGCTTTTAATAAGGATAAGCAAATGCTTAAGCATATTTATTGCTATTTTACTTTTATATTATCTTAATTAAGGATATTGTTTTAAAGTTTTTAAGTATTTAGTTTTAAGCTTTAAATATTATATAATTATACAAAGATACTTGTAACAAGATTATATGCAATAAACTTTTATTATGCTTTATCCTTTATCCTAAATAACTTTTAAATTTAATATTTAATTTAACAAGCCTTAATAAAACCCTAAAAAAACTATTTATATAAAAAACTAAAGAAAAAGCATCTCTTATTATAAGCCTTTTTAGGGCTTGCTAAGACTCCTCTTCTTCTTTAATTGCTTTTTAAGAAATGATTTAGCTAATATTAGATTTAATTTATAATTTTTATTATATAATTCTAAGAGTTCCTTAAAGTTTTAAAGGTTAAGGTAAGCTAGCAATTAAGTGTTATAATTATTAAGCTAATACTTCTATTTAATTAAATACTTCTAATTCTTCTTGCTATCTTAATTATTAATAATAGCTTTAACTTCTTATTCTTGCTCTTTATTATTATTTAATAGTTCTAAAGGCTCTTTAGAGGGGTATAAATAAGATTTTTAACCCTTCTTAGCTATATACTTTTTAAGAAAGGAAATATAAAATGTTAAATAAAGACAATTATATAATATTAGTAGCTTTAACTTATATACTAATTTTCTAATATATTTCAAAATCTTAAAAAGTCTTATATACTTTAATGCAAGCTTCCTTGCCTTTAGCTTAATATTCTTTGTTAATAGTATTATTTAATCTTTTGAAGAGAAGTATTTATTTAATTAATATTTATTATAGTAGCCTTCTTAATTGTTTTGCACTTAATATTAAAAATTTTGAAGCCTTTTTTGCTTTTTATATAAAACTTTAAGCCTCTTGCACGCAGCTAATACCTCCTTTTAGATTTTGCTTTTAAAATTTTATAGTAATTAAAAGTAATAATTATAATATATACAAAATAGTATATCTTGTAAAACTTGATATTTTAAGCTATTATATACAAATTTTGCAAAAGATACCTTATTGCGCTAATTGTTTTTATTTGTATTGCAATAAGCTCTCAAGTAATATTTTAAAGCTTAGTTTTAGCATTTTATTTGTTTATTAGTTTAAAGATAAAAGGTAATACTTAAATATTACTTGTAAAGTATATAAAAGTAAAGTGTAAACTAGAATTTACTAGTAAATATTATTCTTTTGTCAGAAACTATTTTATTAAATATTGTCGGTATCACAAGGGGGTGGCCTATTAAGAGTATACTCTTGTTTTAAGGTTTTGCAAATAGGTGTAGATTCTAAGAGGTTGCAAGTGCATGAGAACCTTTATAAGGCTCTCATTCACCTGGTTGCCTAATCGGGTTAGGCCCGATCAGGTGCTTGTTCCCTTTGTTCCGACAAATATATTAAAGATTAAAAAGACTTGTTTTTACAAGATCTTAGCAAGCTTTAAAAAGTTAATAGTTTTATAATATATAATATATTTAGCTATCTTCAAATATTAGTTAACTACTACTAAAATAGCATTAAAAGCACAATTGCTAATAAGGTTTTTGTATACTAGTAACCTAGTAATAAAATTTATAAAAATCTTGCTTTAAAGCTTTGATAATTATAGTAAACTGCCAAGTAAACTATATAATATATGCCTTTTAACTTTAACTCTTTAGCAGATATTGCATTTTTTATAATAAGTATATATAATATCATTTATTTGTTTTTAGTAATAAGTTTTACAAAGGAGTTTAAAAGTCTTATCAACTCTATAATAGCTTATTAAAGGGTTATTATAATAAAGTTTTATAACTTTTGTATATAAAGCAAAGTTATTAAGAATATAAATTCTCTTATATTATTAAAGTAGCTCTAAGTTATTTACTATTTATATAACTTCTTTGTTTATATTATATTTGCTAAGCCTTTTAACAATAATAGACTTGTATTATTTGTTATTTTGTTAAGCTACTTTAATAATATCTAAAAATGGGTTTGTAAAATGGGCGAGTGCTATTGCCCTTTTAATAGTAATATATATTTATAAATGTGGAATTAAGTGCTTGCAATTATTTAATTTTATAATTTAAAAGAAAGATATAAAGTTATAAGTTTTATCAAATAAATTTGCTATAAATAGCTCTATTATTATAGCTATAATAGCAAAACTTATAAGGTGCTTTCTTGTACTTTCTTCTCAAATTAAGGAATTTATAAAATAATTTATTTGCTTAATTTATAGCAAATTTCTTTGTATAATAGTAGCAATTACAAGAAATAATATATTTCTATTAAGGGTAAACTTTTTAAAGCTTGCTAGGCCTTAAATTGCAATAGCAAAGCTTCTTTTAAATTTGTTTTAAAAGGTAAAAAGCCAAGTTACATTAGCAAATCCCTTTTAATAGTTAAGATATTTATTAGGCTTATTAGCAATATTTAAAGCACATTTCTAATAAGTGATCTCAAAATTATAAGTAGCAAGGTATATTGCTTATTATACTTAGTAGCTTTTTAAATACTTTGTTTCTATAAAGTACTTAAGGTTATTATAGTCAATTAAGACCTTAATTGTATACTTAAAACCTTTAAAGTAGTGTCTTTATTGCTTAAAAGCTTCTATAATTGCTAATAACTTAAAATTATAAGTCTAGTAATTGCATTTAGTACTAGATAGCTTTTAAGACTAAAATATTACAAAATTCTAATGCTTATACATTTTAGCATTTGCATTAACTTATTAAAAGAGACAACTAGTAATAGCAAACTTAAATATATTAGTTTTTACACAAATCTTTTTAAAAAGGTTAAAATAAATAAGAATAAGCACTTAAGTAAAAGCAGATTTAAGCTTTTAAAAACTTTGTTTAGCATTTGAAGTTTACTTAAAAGGAGTAGTTTTTCGACTATTCTTTATATTAATTAAAAGATTTGTAAAGCTATATGCTATATACAAGTACTTGTAAACAAAATAGTAGTAAAAATTTGCAAATTTAAGAAATACTTATATATTATAAAACAATTTTGGCTTAAGCTACTTAATAATACTATAAATCTTTTTAAAGTCTAGTTTAACTTTATTAATTTTAATGCAAAAGCTTAAAAATTCGAGTTCTTATATATTGAACTTATATTTGCTAAGCTTAATATATAGCTTATATTTGCAAAGCTTAGCTATAACTTGGCATATATACTCCTTATACTCTTTAAAGTTTTTTAAGTATATAAAGATATTATTTAAATATATAACTATAAAATAGTTTAAAAGTTTTGCTATAAATATATTAATATATACTTAGAATATAGCTAAGATATTTGCTAAACTAAAAGGTATAATAAAGTACTTAAAATGTCTATAACAAGTATAAAATGCTATTTTCTATTTATAACTTTTATAAATACAAATTTGATAATATATATCTTTTAAGTTAAGCTTTATAAAGACTTTAGCGCTTACTAGGTAGTTTAGCATCTTATTAATTAGTAGAAAAGAGTGTTAATTCTTAATTGTAACTTTATTTAAGCTATAATAATTAACACAAAAGTATAACTTGCTATCCTTTTTAGGTATAAAGAGGATAAAGGCTCTTGCTAAGCTTATAAATAGCCAAATTTAGCACTTCTTAATAGTATTTGCTAGATATAACCTTAAAGCTTTAAGCTAAACTTTAAAAAGATTATATAAAGGCTTATATAAAAGAAAATTAGTTGTATTAATAAAATGTTTAAACTTTCCTTGCTTTAAAAGTTTATTAGCTTTGCTTTTATCAAAAATATTAGCAAAGTTATTAAAGTATTTTAGCAATTTAGTAAAACCTTTTAGTAATAACTCAAAAATCTAATAAGTTAAGATAGTATTTGCAATAAATTCGGGTTTTTGGATAAAAGCAATAATAAAATAACTTTTATATTAGCATAAAGACTAATTGATTAGATAATTACAAATGCTTTTACTTATAAAGAGGATTTAAGCAATAGCATTTAAGTTTTTATCAAGCTTTGCCCTAAATTCCTTTTATATTAACATTTTAATATTATTAGGCTATATAAATGCATATATTTAATATTTTTTAATATAATTACAATATTAAGCAATTGTAGCCTTATAAAATTACATTCCAAAAACTAAGCAATAACTTGTAGCTTTGCACTTATAAAAACAAAGCTTATATAATTAAGTTTCTGCACAATTATCTATAATAAAGATATTAAGATTATATATATAATATATCTTAAATTTATTATTATAAAAAGTAACAAACTCGATATTGCATTAAGTAAAGGGTATAAACCCCTTTAATTTAGCCTAATTATTATTAAAAAAATTGCAATTAAAACTAGTATCTTTAAGGCTTAATAGCTGCTTAAAGGCTCTTATATTAGCTTGCACTAAATAAGCCGTAATACTTATCCTTTTATTTTTAAATGCCTTTAGTTTACTAAGCCTTATAATACTTAGGACTTAGACTTGCCTTTTCTTATACTTTTAAATAAAGAGCTTTATTTTTAATCTATTTGCATAATTTGATTTATATAGAATATAGTAGTAGTAGCATCTTCTTTAGCCTTAGCCTTTTTAAGGAAGTCTTAAGCTTAATTAATATACTTTAAGTACCTCTTATCCTTAAATATATATCTTTTTTAGTTATAAGTATAACAAGTAATATTATATTTTGCTTAGCCTTTAAAATTAGGCTTAAAGCTAGCTTAATTGTTCTTAGAGCTATTTTAGGCCTTATAAGCTTTCTCCTTTTTCTTTCTCTTGCTTTCCTTTAAAGTATTAAAAGAAGTATTATTATTAGCATTAAAGTTAAAGTTTAAGCCTCTTCTAATATTTGCTTTATGCTTTAAGTAGCGTCCTTTATTAATAGTATACTTTGCATATTGTGCTATTTTTAACTATTAAAAAATAGAAGTAGCTGTCTTTTTATAAAGCATAAAAATTAATATCTTTCTAGTTTCTTGATTTATTAAAATAGCATTAAAAGTTCAAATGCAACTAGTTTTATTTATAGCTTTAAAGTCAAATTCAAATATAATTATCCGAGTATATAACTTAATAACTAATTTGCTTAAGCTTTATTAAAGTTGCAAAGACCTTTAAAAGCATCTTGACTTTAAGCTTTAAGAAAGTTAATTATATTTGCAAGGAAAGCCTTAAACTTCTCTTAAATAACTAGTTTATAAAAGGAATTATTCTTGTAATAAGCCTCTTATAAGTTATACAAGTTTTTGTGCAATATAGTAGCTATAGTGTTTACTTTACTTAAGTAAGTGTTATAAGTTTAAGGTTAAGCTTAAAATAAGGCCTTTTAACCTATTATAAATGTAATTTACTCTTTAATATTCTTCCTTTAATACAATTTAAGGACTTTAACTTTTAAGATCTTTTTACACTTAAAACTTCTCTTGAAAATGTCAAATAAGGGTTCTTCTTATATATATCTTTATTTGTATTACTAAAATTTATAATAAGCTATTTGTCTTTAATAGGAAGAAGTGCAATAAAGGTTATATAAAAGGGGACAATTGTCAAAGGAGTAATTTTAATAATATATTTAAAGGGTATTAGGTTCTTATAAATAAAGGAAGCTAGCATAGTTGTAAAGTAGAGCTTTGCCTTTAAAGTAGCCTTTTTAGCCTTTAATATAGCAATGCTAGCATTTATAGCAACTTCTTTATTACTAATTTTATAATATTTCTTAACTAAGTTTACTACTTTTGCCTTTAAGGCAGCTTCTTTTACCCTAGCTTAAGCTAGTAAAGCTTAGACTTAAGCTTCTTAGAGCAATAAAGCAAGGCTAGAAGGATAGTTATTATAAGCTTTTAAGGGGAACTTATTAATAGTATACAATTGCAATTTGCTATTATTTCTACTATTGCTTTTATTAATATTAAGCTAATTAAGCCTAGTATTAGAACTAGGCAAGGGGATAACTTTAATGTAATTAGCAAAAGATATAATTGCTTTATTAAACTACTTCCCTTATTTAAGATAGAGATATTAGCTTATAAGGATGTTATTAGTAAGCAATAAGGCAATGTGAACAATTTAGTGGATTTTAAAGAGTATATTTAGTATAAAACTAATCTTTGCCCCTTTATTAAGTACAAGTAAATATCCTTAAAGCCTATAGCTTATAAGGATATAAGACAAGTTAAATATTCCTCTATTATAGATTAAATGTTGCTCTGGGAGTTCTAGTGCTTACAGGTCACCTGATCCCCAGCATTACTAGCCTTACGCGTATAGTCGACTTCTTGCATATCACACAAATATAGCAACTATATTATAGCTAGCTTTGCTTTTAGGGCATTTTTTAAAGTTGACTATAATATGCTGCTAAGGCTAGTCTAGCACAAGTAATAAGTGCAAAAATCTTGGTTTGTTGTCTTTAAAAATATGTAAACAACAACAAGTATAACAATTAGCTTAATATCAATTAATATCTTTCTTTTAATTTAGCTAATAATATTACTACTAAAGTAAATAGTATAGCTTTGTTTGCTTTAAATACCTTAAAAGAGGTTAGTTGTAGGCTTTGCAAATAATTGCAATTTATAGTAGCATTTTATTTGTAAATATATTATCTAATATATATATAACTTCTTATATTATAGAAATAAGCTATCTTTTAATTACTAAGTCTTTTTTGTTTAAATTCTGCTTTTATATAAAGCTTTGCTAAGTCAAGTAATATTTAGTTAGCAATTAAGATTTTATCTAATAACTAAATGCTATTATATAGCTAAAAGGTAAAGTTTATTATAAGTTTTGGTTCTTGTGCAAGTTTTACAAAGGCTAATTGCAAATCTTGTACAATTGCTAAATTAATTTTTGTATAAGGGAGTAAAACTTGAGTCTTAGATTCCTTAATTGCTTTGCTTTGTCCTTTAATATCCTTATACTTTTTGCTTAAAGCATTTGCTTATTTATTTATTTGCTTTCCTTGCTTAATATATAAGCTTAAAATAGAATTAAGAGAGATATTTTGCCTAATAAGCTTGTCTAGCAAAGAGTTTCTTTGTAATTATAAAGTATTTAAGGACTTTATAATTCGAATAAACCAAAAAGGGATTAGCTTATAATCTTTCTAGTTTTGTATGCTTTTCCTTGAGTGCCTGGATAATAGCTAGCATTTCTTTATTGTAAATATTGTAATTTAGCTAAGCTTGTTATATAATTTTTAAAAAATAGACTATAAGGTACTATAGCTTGTTTTCTAGTTTTTGCTAAGATAAAACACTTGCTATAACTTTATTTAAGGCATTTATTTTTATTATTATAAGTAAATTAGGCTAGTAATATTATAAAATTAGTGCTATAAGCATAGCTTGCTTTAACTAGTCAAATGCGGACTAGTAGCTTGTAGTTTATAAGTATATAGTCCCTTTATATGTTAACTTATATAGCAGTTTAGCAATTTGTCTATAATTTGTAATAAATTGCTAATAAAAGTTGCAAAAACCTAAAAAGGATTATATACTTTTAACTATAGTTAATTCCTTTTAATTCTTTATAATAGCAACTTTTTCCGGGTTTACTTTAATATTATTTATAAAATGATAAAGCTTAAAAACTTTATATTAGTGATATTAAATTTCGATTTTTTAATATTAACTTAAAGACTTTTTATATATAGCATTTGTGTTTTAAAGGGTCTTTAAAGTAAATAATAATATTATTTAAGTATATAATACAAAAATTGTTTAAGTAGTTAAAAGGAATATTATTTATATATTATTAGTATATAGTAAGTTTATTAGTTAAACTTTCTTATAAAACTTTACACTTATAAGACTTGTAATAGGTATAGAAAGTAGTAAGTTCTTCTAAATTAGAGTTTATTTAAATCTTATAAAATGCTTAACAGATATTGAGCTTTATATAAACTTTAGCTTTAGTTAATTAAGCAATAGTTTTATTAATAAGCAGTAATAAGTATTAATCTTTACAAGTAAAGTTGTTTAGCCTTCTAAAATCGATATAAAACTATAATAATCTATTAGCCTTTTTAACAAATAAGACTAGAGATGCAAAAGGTAATTAGCTAGCTTTAATAAACTCCTAATATAAGTTCTCTTCCAAAAATTGCTTTATTTTTTTGAGTTCTTGCATAAACTATTAATATAAAGGAGAATACTCTATTTTGTTTATATTTTCCGGATTATTAAGCTAAATCTTATAATTGTATAACTAGTATAGTAGTAGTTTATTTAATGCTATTTTTGAGAATATATTTGCAAATTCTTTAAGCTCTTTAAATAATATCCTTTTTAACTATTGCAATTCGGTTTTATAAAGTTATTAGTTTATAAGATTTAACTCTGCTTTCAATTCTGGTTTTTGTCCTTGTTTTAGTCCTTGAGCTTATAGTCTAACTTGTATAAAGATAATAAGAATAAGGTATTTTTAGAGTATTTAAGGTTTATATAAAAAGCTAAATAGCTAATCTTGCAAATATTAATAGTTCTTTTAGGCTTCTTGATTATAAGTTGCTTTGCAGGCTGCTTATATAGCTTAAGCTTATTAGTTTAATCTTATAGCTTATTATGTATATCCTTATATTATTATTCTTGATTAGTCTTTTAAGTTATTTGCAATTTGGGCTTAAGTATAGCTTTAAGTCCTTAGCTATCCTTTGCTATTAGCTTTGTATATCAATTAGTATCCTTTTGATATATAAGATTAAAGGGGTGCAGCAAAAGGTTCCTCTTAGCAGTTGCTAATATGCAGTTTAGCCCTTATCCTTTGGGTATTCTTTTAGCCAAATTAACTGCTAATTCTTGCAGTTAATAAGGATTCTTGTTTTTGTAGTCTATTTGCAGCTTAATATTATATCTTGTCCCTTTAGCTATACAATTAGCATAAGAACCTTTATTTGTCTTTTATTAATAAGCAATGTCAATTTTATATAATTAGTGATTAGTTGCGCAATTTTGCTATCAAATCCTTGTATATTATATAATATAAGGAGTTATTGTGTTTTTGTATTAAGGAATCGGGTAGCAAGAGCTGAAAATTTGGTATTAATAAATGTATATTTGTTTACTTTAATATTAATAAGTATATAAGTTTTAATTTTTAGTCTATTGCTGCTAACATTAAGAAGAAAAAAAACTTGCTAACGATTTTTCGCTTAGGCGCACGTGCTATTAGCACTTGCTTGGTGCTATTAGTAGCCGCTTAGTAGTTAATTAGCAAGTAAGGCAATTAATTATTTGGCAATTGCACTTATTAAAAAAATAAAAAATTTAAAAAGAATATTTTAAGTATTAGCTTTAATATATTCTCTTTTAATTGTTTAAATAAGCTTTTTTAAATAAGTTATTTAAGTATGCTACTCTTAATTATACAAATTGCGACAAATTGCGACAAATTATAACAAAAAGTAATACAACTTTAGCGTATATGCTTTATATCTATAAGCTTTAGCGACACTTACCGAATATCGGCGCAATTATAAGGTATAAATACTAAATTATACTATTTTTTAGGCTACTTAAGCGACAAGAGCTTTATAATTATAGTAAATATACCTTAAAAGTAGCTTGCAATCCTTAAAGAAGGCTTATAAGGGACTTAGCCTAAAATTATAAGACCTTTTAACGTGGTTACTTATTAAAATTTAAGAAAAGTTAATAATATTAATTTATTTAAATATTATTTAAAATAGTAATCCAATAAAAGCAATAATTCTTATTATTAGCTATACTTGCTATTATTAGCTAAGCTTTAAGCTATAAGTGCTTAGTATAATATATTTTAATATCGAATTATATAAAATTTATATAAAAATTAATAGTTTTAATATAAACCCTTTAGCTAATTTGTCAAATTTTATTATAGCCTCGTCTTAAGGATACTTTTATAAAATAATTAAATTTAATAATATTAAATAAATAATAAATAAAGGAAATAGTATATATATAATCGAAAAAATTAATAAAAAAATTATATAAATTATTTATATAGCAAAATCGACAAAATAAGCTTAAAATTATAATAAGCGTATATAAAGGCGCAATATCGACCTCCTCTCCTTCTTCTTCCTCCCTTTTGCCCTTCCTTCTTTCCCCTCTTTATTATACTTTAAGCGTCTTTAAGCGCAAAATTGTCTTCTTTTTAGCTTTGCTAAACGCATCCTTATTGCCCTTTATATATATATATTTAAGCATATAACGTGTAGCGGCAATATAAAAAGATATAATAGTAAGATATAATAAAATTATAAGGTTAATAAAAGAAAACCTCTTTATATAATATTATTAATTCGAGACTTAATCTTAGCTTTATAAATTTTTAAAGAAAGATATAAGTTTTTAGCTTATATTACGTAAAAGTATTAAGTCGTTATATGCTAAGTTAATTTCGGAAGTTAGTTTAAGAAGCTAATTAAAGAGGCTAGTTTAAAAGGCTAGTTTAAGAGGTTAATTTCGGAAGTTAATTTCGGAAGTTAATTTAAGAGGCTAGTTTAGGAGGCTAGTTTCGGAGGTTAGTTTTAGAGGCTAGTTTAAGAAGACAATTTCGAGGACAATTTAAAAGGTTAATTTCGAGGATAATTTAAAAGGCTAGTTTAAAAGGCTAATTTCGAGGATAGTTTCGGAGGCTAGTTTCGGAGGCTAGTTTCGAGGACAATTTCGGAGGCTAGTTTCGGAGGCCAGTTTCGGAGGCTAGTTTCGGAGGTTAATTTAAGATAAGAAATATTAGCTAATTTTTAGCAAGCAAAATAAGATGCTTTATACTCGCGATAAGAAAATCTTATTATAAATTAATATAATAAAGAAACTACTAAGTTTATTAACTTTAGCTATATTATTTTAAGGATATTTCTTTAAGTTATTTTTGCTAATAAAACGTTTTTAAAAGCAATTTTAATAATAGCATTTTAGAGTCGTTTTTAAGGACAATTTTGCTTATTATATTTTTATAATTTAAAGACATTTTTAATAATAGTTTTGTGTTTTATATAAATAGTTTATTTATACTTACTCCTTAAAACCTTTTCCCTTTTTAGCCTTTTGCTTAGCAAGATTATATTGCTTTTTAATCTTTTTAGCTCTCTAATACCCTTTCTCTTTTTAATCATCTTTATATAACACTTAATACTAATCCTAATTAATATAATTATTAATATAAAATATATTTGATACTTAAGCCTTAGCTTTAAATAATAATAATATAACATGTGCACTTTTAAGCATTAATAGAAGTAAATAAAATCGCCGTCCTTTTAAGATTCGAGGGCTTTTAGCAATAAGCACTTAAGCTTTAAATACTTTTATTATCTTATATATTAAGTTAAATATACTTATATTTTTTAATAAGTAAATATTAATTAAAGCTACGCAATATATAAAGTATAACTCTCGAGGAGATTCGACTTAATAGCTTATATTTATTACTTTAATTAAGGCGCGTAACTACTTAACTAGTTAACCGTTTAAAGGGTAAGCTTATAGCTATTTAAGTCTCGGCCTTATTAACTACTTTAATATTAGCGCGTTAATAAGTGTATTAAGAGTAATAAGGGGGTACTCTTAAACTTAATAAAAATTATTATATAATCTTATCCCTTTTTAACTTAATAAATATCTTAAAAACTTTAGCTTTTTAGCTTCGCTATCCCTTTTGTCTTTGCTAATATGCCTTTAGCATCTTATACTAAGATAGAATTATATTAAATAGTTATATACTTAAGTAAAGTCTACTTTATATAAATTATTAAAATTGTCTTTAATATATTTACTTGCTAGCTTTACCCGGCGCGCTTTAACGAATACGGCTAAAGCTTTAATAAAGCTAATAAAGCTAGTTGCTTTTATAGCTTTACAAGTAATAGTTATAGTTTTACAATTAAGCCGAAGTAAATATAATTTAAACTAAATATTTCGAGGCAAACTTTTATAGTTAAATATTTGCACTTTAAATAAGGTTTTTAATATAAAAGATACTTGCGCCTTAATCTTAGCTCTTTCTTGCAAAGATATACCAAAAAAGTATAATAAATAATCCTTTATTGCT